>TARA_B110000211_G_scaffold14212_1_pt1 | contig 13988 bp, 8 predicted proteins | sample TARA_B110000211 | Tara Oceans TARA_B110000211 (sample SAMEA4397516) | marine metagenome | biome: Polar Biome; feature: [DCM] deep chlorophyll maximum layer (ENVO:01000326); material: water (ENVO:00002006), including particulate matter (ENVO:01000060) such as... | depth 30 m
ATTTTGAAATAACGATTGTTCAATTGTAGCACTTACGTGAATTACACGTGTATATAGACTTAAATCCTTTGCTATTTTAAGAAAGATAGCTCTTTTTTTCACACTTGAATTGGTGGCGTCTAATACGACCGATTGACCCTTACCTAACTCTGACTTAAGTGCCTTTACTATTTTATATTGAACTGACTTATAGGCGTCGCCTGAAATTATAGTATAGTTCGGTTCAGTAAAATGTTCTGCCACATATGTAGATTTGCCGCTACCAGGGTAACCAACCATTAATACTAATTCCTGTGTCTTTACCGTTTTTAGTTTAACTGACGGGATTATTGAAAAAGGGAATATCTCCTCCGGTTCTATATATTTTAAATCGCAATTTACCGCAAAAACCTTATCACTATCGCTCCAATCACCTGGGCGCCCAAGAGCATCTCCCGCATAAAATGAGTGAACTTTATCAAATGTTTTATGTGCGACATATTCATTAAAGTAGTGAGGATTAGGTTTTTTCAAAGATTTAGTATATATAATATATGCTTTATACGGCACCTCCAAGGTATCCAATACTGATTTAATCTGCGAACACTTATATGTCTTACTTTGATTAGTAAATATAACAATGGCGTAACCTCGTTTATAATATTTCACAACAATATCTTTTACACATTGTCGTAACCATACCCAATCATCCGCATTTTTAGAAAAAGTTGAACGAGATTTTGGTTTTACTAATGTATGATCAAAGTCAAATGCCGCAATTTTTTTTCTGAATCTAAATTTTGGATGTTGTATAATAATATCCTTGCTCTTATATGTTACGGGAAGTTTTTTTCCACATTTAGTCTTATCATGTCCGTTTTTACTACAAACACCGCTCGCCTCGCCTATTTGGGAATCCATCATATTTATATATTTATATATTTATATATTATATCAAATTTATTAACGATTCTCAATTTTACATATTCTAGTACCAGGTTTTTTCTTATTTTCTAAACAACTATATTTATAGTCCGTTATTATTTTATTTTCACAATTAGTTTTCATATAGTTTTCACAATCAACATATGTTGTACATTTAGGTGGGTTAGTATCGTATTCACATTTCTTTTGCTTTTGTAATTCTGATTTTAGTATAGGGTTAATAACTGGTTTTAAGTTTATTTTACACCGCGTATTCATATTATTAACCGCCGTTGTCTTCATAGCAGAATTCCAATGGTCCTGAATTATTCCGTCGGAATATAATGTCTGTGACCCATCATTCCACATAAATCCAGTTCCACCCATTTGGGAAATTTTACCTTTAACATTTTTTTTTTTAACATCAATTTCTCTCGCGGGTACCCAAGTATAATCATCGCCATTATCCATAGCATGCGCACTATTAAATTTACACTTATAACTCTTTTTTACTTTACATAAATTAGGTTTATCATTCTCGCTTCCCCATGGAGCAGGACAATAACTGTTTTTATCAAAAGTATTACAATGCCCACATCCTTGTAATATGTTGTCATCTATAAGTAAACCACATTTAGGGTTACATATTTTTTTAGAGAAGGTTTTCATTGCGTCACCCTTGTGAACGTTAGAAACAACCCAATCTTTCCCAGTTATTATAGGTTTCTTTAATTTATCCGACGCCTTTTTTACTTGGTCTGGATTTAATACATTAAAACCAAACGAATATTCACTTACTTTACACTTTTCAGTATCCTGATCAGTACAAAATTTATCAGTTGTTACCAAACCTATCGCGCAACCCGCATTTATACAACTTTCTACACTCGCCCGAGCATCTATGGCTACTTCTTTGGAATTACCATTTGATAAATTAGTTAAAGTACCGTCCACATCATACACACATACACATTTGGGTTTTTTAGGTTTTACTGAAGACTTTAATTCATTATTAGTAAAGGTTTCCTTTTCAGTGGTTAGAACAAAAAAATAAATAAATAAAAATGTCAAAAATGAAATTACAATAAATGTTGTATACATCTATTATAATTTAACATAATATTTATAACGACCGTTATAAAAATTTGATTTATACTCGTTACATAAAGCAGGTATTACTAAATATGAACCTCCCAATGGTACAATATCAATATGAGAATGTTATTAGTCGTCGCACTACCTCTAATAATATGACAGAGATTACCCTGCGCAACGGGTCAATTCATTCTTTCCCCAACGCAGTGTTTTCCTACCGATCACACGAAGAAACATGGATATTCTTCCGCCGCCCGGCAAAAAATACAACAAAAAAAGGTTCTTATACATATACTAAACCTGGTGGCAAGAATTTATACGATAGTCTCCATACTTTCGTAATGTAGTATAATAATCCTTATAAAATCCTATATTTACATGTGTTATTCTATAATTTTTATTTTCATTTTAATAGTAATACTGTCCTGTTTAACTAATTGCGGTTCATCTAATAAAGTCTCTCCGGTTGATTCCGACGCATCATATTCTACATTATCAGTCTCGTCAGTTGATTCGGTCGCATCATATTCTACATTATCAGTCTCGTCAGTTGATTCGGTCGCATCATATTCTACATCATCAGTGGTATCTGTATACTCTTCCTCTTCTGTTGAATCTTCCCCCCCAGTCTCATACTCAATAACATCATCCCCAACAATAAATTCCCGGTCATCACTATTTTCTTCTTCTTCTTCAGACCATGTGTCTTCGTCTCCTAAATTAACGAAACCCTCAAAGGATTTATCATAAAATTTATCAAACATTTCCTGGGTTATTGTAACAATTTTATTATCACTGTGAGCAATTATTACTAAACAACCAAAATATAACGTTTGATCTATTGGAGGAGGAAGTTCATACTTATTTTCATTTCCAGGGGTTCCATTAGTAAATGCGAAAATAGAAATTGTTCGTCCATCGTGATTAAAATCACACTCCCTGGAAATCCCACCTAATCCAAAACCCTTTTTAATATTTTTAGGAAATAACTTAATATCCAATTTATCTATTGATAAACAATTTATTTTAAAAAATTTAAATTTACCATAGTTATTAATTGATAGAATACCTTTATGCATAATATAATATAGTTACTCATCTATATTATATCTTTAAATCAAATTTAAAAAAAATTAGGCATATAATTATATTTTAATTTCATATTAAGATACCTACTTTTTTTATTTATATCAAAATCATATTTAATACACCAACTCAGTGAATAAACGCATTGTTCGTTTTTTATCGAGTTAATATTTTCATTAGACAATTCAGAAGATATATTTATATTAGTTTTCATAATATATTTTAATTGATTAGCAATAGCAGATATATTATAATTATTAATACCTGTTACAAAATCAACAGGAATATCATTATCTAAAAACCTTTTAATAATCTTACCAGGATGCTGTTCATATAATTTAATAATTTCGTATAATTCAGCGAGTTTTCCTCTAGATATACCTTTGAAATATTTACACACTAAATATTTTTCACTATTAGCAGGTCGTGAAGTATTAGGTTTAACAATGTATATTTCCTTAAAATATAATGACATTATATATATTATATCAACTGTAGACTTATAAAATATATCAAAAAATTTTATTACAAAATGACCTTCATTTCTAAGGATTGATAATGCTGCCACTAATTCAGAAAATATTAATCGTTGTATAGATAATTCTTGATTTGAATAATCAGAAGAAAAGTCAAATCCCCCATCTGCCGTTACAATGTGGGCTTTTTTATTTTTAAATAATTGACTGAAATGTATAATATTATCTAATTTATATAAATTTCCCGTACCGTCTTTACCCCAAGATACATTATATTTACATCCTGGAATATTTTTCCAATCAGGGATATTAACATCATTCATATTATTTAAAGTGATGCAGTTAATTATATCATTAGTAGAATAACGTGAATATTTTCTTCTATAAAAACTAAAAGCCTCCATAAAACCGCCAGGGCCTTCGGCTAATGCCCCTAATGTAATTTGAGTAAGTGAGTTATCTATTAAATTGAAATCTAAAATCATTTCCCAAAACTTATAAAAGGCCCTACTTATTGAATTATGATTACCTATACCTAAATTTACTGTTTTATTTTTAACAAAACAATTTACTAATTCAAATGGGTTGGATAATTTTTTATAGTAATCCCACTCTTTTATGTTTTCAATATCATCAATTGTGCGTTTGTAGTCATTTAATATTTTAATAACCCCGGGATCAAATCCCACACTCTCCTCGCTTTCCTCTAAAAATTGTGCATTTATATTGATATTTTTAGAATCATCCTGATTGGATATTCTAATAACATTTTTATTTTGTAATTCCATAATAAACTATATAATTTATCTTATAATTCTTTAAACTTATAAAAAAAATTATTTTAACATAAGGTATTACTGTTTCTGAAATATAAATAGTGAATTTAAATCAGATATATTTCTTTCTACAGGAGTCATTTCGTCTAAATTTAATATTTTTTTCAATCCACCAGATAAAATGCCTATATTTTCAAAATCAGTTAATTCCACCACAGTTATATTTTCCACCGCCAGTATAGATTTGAAATAATTGAAATTTACTAAGTATTCAATATTAGTAGTCCCAATACTATACATATCTACCGATATTTCTTTACCCAATGAAGTCTCGTCATCCTCAAAATCCTCATCATCATATTTCTTTTCAATATTTAATAATATTTGGTCTCCCGATTTATATTCTAAACGATTAGTATCTTGGAATAATTCATGACATTTATTTCCATTAAAACAGGCACCTATTAAATACCCTCCTTGTTTAATATTTTCCACAATATTCTTTACCAAACCGTTTAAGGCAGTCTTATTTTTAAAGAAATAGTGTAGTGCGAACATAATAGATATAATGTCAAATTTTTTATCAGAAGTGAAAATATCAGGAAAATTCTCTTTTACGTTTAATGATGTATCTAATGTCTCAAATAGCATCTTAGGAGGATTCCTGTAACGTTTTTTACAATTAGAATATCGCGCCCAAGCACCGTTATCTATATTATTTATATTGTCTGATGAAATATCTATTCCTACGCACTCTGTAATCTTATTATTAGCCCATTTAAAAAGATCACCACCTTTTCCACACGCCAAATCTAATAAACTTATATTGTATTGTAAACCTTCTCGCGAACGCAATAAATCAGCAACTTTTTTTATAAGTCTCTCACTTTTAATATATCTGTTATGATAATTCTGTAGACGTATTGTCAATGACTTGTTTCTGGAGGTATATTTAGGATTATAATACACGCTTGTATCATCTTCTATTGTAGGTAAGTTTTCTCCTGTAGTAATCATGTTGCCAGTTATTGGTAAATGTAAAGATTTCCATATGCTATATGCCACAAAAGTTGAATTACCAAAATTATAATTGTATTTATTATTTTGGACATCGCTATAGTCGCTATACATAGCTTTAATATCGCTTACTCTATTAATACTTTGAATATTACCCCTAACCTTTTTAGTGAAAAAACTCCGTTTCATATATTCAATAAATTGCCGTTCATTTTTGGTATTGCGATTCTGACTCATTAAACTCACTGCTTTCATTATTTTTTTAAATGCGTCTTTTTGATAACTTACTAGATTTTTATATTGATATGTTTTGTCATATCGGGTTCTTAGAATTTTAAATTGATTATATTTATTTTCGGTAGGATTATAAATTACCTCCGCTATGGTGTTATCATTAATTTTATTACCTTCCTCGTCCATAATTTCATTATGTTTATTTAATTTAAATAAACCGACACATTCATCATGCGGGTAATTTTTTGGATAAAAGCGCTCAGGTTTAAATTTCCCATTAACCTTGCCCTTACCATAAAATTCCAAAACATAATACCGATCTTTGCTATTAGATTTACTAACTATTTCGTTTTTATAAATAATACTATTATTATAGCTTTTACTTGTGTATTTTTTAAATTTAATTAAGAAATCTATAGTGCTTTCGTCCGACGGTTTCCATTTAAGATTTCTATACCAAGTATTTGAAGGATTAATTAAATAATTTTTACTGTCAGCGGTAAAACCTACATCTTCTGACACAGGAGTGTATACTAATCCATCAAGTTTATACTCAAAAGAGTTTTTCTTATCCCAAATCTTTTTAGATTGAGCAAATATGTCTACTGTATTAGTAGCAACATGAAATTCTTTACAGAAATTTGTTACGGTGTTCCATTTATAAAGAGTTTCAGTCGCGGCATTATTATATATACTGGATTCTAATACATATATGAATTTATGTGCTAATGAAATCCGGTCCACCGGCGTCGCAATATCACTATTAATGGTATCGCTTAATAAAGGGATTCTACATTTATCTTCCCCCGCATAAATATAAGTATCATAGATGCCAAATTTGTTAATATGTTTTCGGCGTTTATCAAAATTTAAAAATTCCCCGTTAAGTAAAAATGCGCTGCTTGGGACGTCTTCTGGAGAATAAACTTCAATATCAGTTATAAATTGGTATTGTTCTTGATTTGGGATTTGTAAATAACTATTATAAACCTTTAAATTTGTATCAATGTAGAATATATATCCCTCTAAGTTAAATACTTCAAATAAGTCATCCTCAGCAAGTGTTATACCACTTTCCGAATATACAAATAACATATTAGCCAACCCGTCGGCCTTTTCTGTTACACAGTAATCTTTCATTATACTTTTTTCAACACCTGTACCGAGTGATTCGCCCGAAGGTATCTGAACTTCATCAATTTCTAAACCTTTCACTTTAGGCGATATATAATAGTTGTAAATTCTACGTTTATTAAACGTTCCTTTCACATCGCCTGATTGTAATAAAGTATTATGGCGATTTTTTATTAAGTTTTCTACGTGTTTTTTATAAACACACATAACATTGTCACTTAAATTAGTATGGGTAAATCCAGGTCTTTCGTTGATAATAGAGTTCATATATTTTATAATATTAAGGGCAGTATTAACATTATGCTTCATTTCATCTAGTGATAAATTTGTAGTATTTACCAACTCTATTTCAACTTCATAATGTTCGTCTTGATTAACTATATCAGACGAGATAAAATTATACTTAGGTGAAAGTTCAATATTGAAGTTATTATTTTGCAATAATACCTCCGATTTTGAATTTTTAACCTTTGTCAAATCAATTCTTATTGCCGAATTATATATGAATGTTGTTCGCGATTTAAGTCTAAAAATTTTCAGGTATCTAGTTCCTCTTTCATTTTCCAATTTATTAAACCGTTTTATTGAGAAATCTGCTTTTTTAAGCACATTTTTGATACTTCCCGAGTCAGATATATTATCACGATTAAGAACCCATGACTTCTTGTTTTTAGATAACTCTAACGGGATTTCTAATTTACCGCCCAATTTAGTGCGAAGACTGTATAAGTTGAACACCCCCTTTTTAAAATCACTTTTAAGTTTTCTTGTTCCAAAATGATGTTGATAATAATTTTCTAAATCATCTTCGTATAAATCCGCAGTATCATTGAGAAATTTATACTCATCCTTAAAGATGACTTTCGTATATTTATTTTTAGGTATAATATTATTAGAACAGTATTTAATTATGTTATCCTTGCCTTCTATAGTAAATCTCAGATTAGGTATGGCAGGGCTTATTAATATATCTAAACTTTCCATAGGTTTCCCATGTAAATTATAAAAACAATTTGATTTAGTCAAAACATCAATAATATTATTGTATTGATAACTATTTAAAGTATTATTTATACCTCCATACGCAGGAATATTTTGAAATGTCCTGAGTTCCGTTTCTAATTCAGGAATATTATAATTATTTTTAATATTATCACAATAGTTTTCTAATAGTTTTTTATCATTTACCTCACACATATCATCTAAAGAACTACGAGGGAATACGGATTCTGCGAAAATATCTAATAATTCCTCTGATGTAACTATATCTTTCATATTTCCCTGTAAATTATCCGCATCATTATTAGGACTCAAAATTTGCCGAACATTATTAATATTAGTTTTCAGTTGAACGTCAATTGAGGGAGTTACAACTTTACTATTAGTCACGGGTTTAATAAGTATATGTTTTTTATCTGCTAAATCGTCATTAAATATATTAGAGACTATTATAAACTTAATCCCATCCACAAGTTGAGACTTTATTGAGCTCCCGGATTCTTCATATAATTCTATTAAATTGGAATCATATAAGACTATTGTATCATTTAGTTTAGGCTTACGCTTAATAGTATAACTTTTATTGAAATTTATATATGGTAAAGCCATTTATTATATATATATAATAAAGTCTTAAAATAAAAATTTTTAATCATATTTATAATAATTAATTTATATTTGGCATAACTCATCTATTAATTCTTGGCGGGTTTTATTAATTTTTTTAGTTTTCCCGGGTTTTTTATAATCTATATTTTTCATCCTGGATAAATTTTGGAGTTTGCCCAGAGGAATTTTCGCTAATTTATCAGAATATAATTTTATATTAACCCCCAGCGCGTCCCTGAGAATTTCGGATCTTATATAACCACTCGTGTCTTTTGTGCGTAAGCAATATAGATTATTAGTGTCTCCAGTTATTACTATAAGCGCTAAATTATCTACAAATTTAGTAATAAATTTAACTTCATAATTTTCCAAATAAACTAAATTACAGTTAAAAACATCCGCAAAAACTTTTAACATGCTCGGGCGTACAGGTTTGTTATTACCAAATATATCGTCTAAATCAGATTTTTTAAAGTGTTTGGGTGAATAATTATAAAGTTTATAGAGACTCTTTTTATTAAATTCCTTTACAACTTCGTATTTAATTTTTTTTAAATAACTTATACTCTCTTCTTTTGGTAAAACACAATATATTCTATCAAGGGCCTTCATTAAAATCTCCGCATAAGGATCATACCTGGACTTACTAACTTTAACCATATAAAGATCATATTTCTTTATTATAGTATTAAAAAACGCGTTATTGGTAAACGCGGGAATTTTTTTAATAATCGGTTTTACTATGGTAATTGGTTTTGGAAAAGACAGATGTTTTTTATTAGAATTACTTACATTGGTTTTTTTAAAAGGGATTTTCTTTTTGAATTCAGTTGTAATTGAGTACGCATTTTGCTTTACTTTTTTAGATAATTGCAACAAGTCATTAAATAATTTTGAAAATCGAGGTATTGCGGTGGTAGACTTGATTAACACGGCGGCATTTTTTTGTAAATGTTCGTAATTATTATATCTATTATTTTTTATAATAGATATTATATGGGACAGTTTTTTATTCATTTTAATAATATAGTTATTATTAATTTTTAAATCAAAATTATGTTAATTATGACTTTCGGCTAATAAAATATTACTGATAGACCCCGCAGTATTATTTTCCGCAATTTTGGTATAGCCATTTTCATAATTTTTACATTTTTTTAAAATCCTATTATTAGAACCTGTAAATTCAGTATTAATATTAACAAGGTCTGGGTATTTATCCGATTGTTTATTTTTAAATTCCTTTTTAGGCACGACTGAAATTTTATCTAAATAATTCTTAAATGTAAAATTATTAGATTTATTAGTGGTCTTGGAATCCATAAAATTTTTAATATCAATTGTTATATCTAAATCATCTAACGTATAACCTTCATAACTATTACTTTTTACATTATTAACTCCTGATTTAACTGGGATATCGTTGTAATTATCTTCTTCTAAGAAAAGTCTATTCTTATTACAAAACTGAATAAATTCTATCATTTCTTTAATTGCCTTGTCGCTAATATATTTTAAATTAAAAAAAATCCCTTTAGAGTTTTTGGAATATTTCTGATTATTCTTCTTTATTATATTCAAGATTTCTATATATTCATGTGTATCAAGTTTTTTTATGTTTCTTTCTAATTGTTTTTTTTCTAATATACTTATTGACGACTTCATAATAATATGTATAGTTACAATTTCTTTATGTATTTTACACATTAGATTTTAACCTACCTAAAACTTTAATATTGGGGTCATTAATAACAACCTTATAATTTAAAATTTCTATTATTACATCTTCGCCTACTTCTAAATGTTCAATGTCGTCAATATCACTACATAACATAATTTTTAATGGCAACGCCTCACATAAAATACCCGCGTCATTCTTTCCAATAATTCTACATTTAATAAGACTTCCTATTAATGGAATACATATATTAAAAATGACTTGAATATTATAATAAATACTTCCATTAAAATGAGTTGATTTTAATTTACCAATACTCCTGTTAATAATTTCTATATTTTCATTAATGTATCCCATGTGATTACATTTATTACAATATTTTTTTTTAATTTTAAAGATCAGGTGTTCCTGTAGAGCATTTTTATCACTATAAATTTTAACTAAATCTCTAGATCCAATCATTTCTACAATAGATAATGATGATTGTATATATAGGTCATTAATATCGGTTATATTCATAAGTATAATATATAATTAAATTATTTTTAATTAATTAATTATCAAATTATTAATATTTATAAATCTATTGATTCAATCGTTCTATCAATTTTAGTTTTAATGTGTTCATGGTAAAAATATCGCGTGCTTAAATTTAAAGGCTCGCGCGGAACTTCTGAATTATCAATATAACCTAAACTGTCCAATTTTCTTAATATAACTTTTAATTCCATACATAAATCAGGGGAATAAGGGATTTGTTTCCATTTCCCAATTTCGCCGTATTTTTGATATTTTAAATTATTACCAGTAAGTTTATATATCATCGCATTTATTAATTTACCTAAATTAGTTTTAGTCATTACACCTAATCCATGACCGCAGGCCGCTCCTCTCCGTAAACTTTTTTTTGAAATTTTACCACTGTCAGTATATTTCTTTTCATATGAAGGGTCTATAGCCGGGTCACTGTTAACCACATAAAACGATTTGGATGAGAGTTTTTTTGTTTTTTTTTTTACTGAACTAAATAAAGTAAACCCGAATACGCTAGAGCTATAAAATCCAAAATAATTGTCAGACATCGGGAAAAAACTATTAAAATAATTTTTATCTTTGGTAAATATTGAATTTGGGGAATCTTTAACTCCAACAATATCCCATAATAAAAATCCATCTTTCCCTGTGCGACCTTTTTTTTTAGATTTTCTAACTGATGATACTGGAATAATCAAATACATAATTTTATCTTCACCATTAATAACTAGATTTTTAGGATTATAGTTTGGCGGTTGACCTTTTGTAGGATTTTTATACGATTTGGCTATTTGAAACATTTTATCAGTAAGGAAGTATGAAAATTTTCTATATGGATGAGTTTCTTTGAGGATTATGTTGTCGTCACTATCTCCATCTTTAAATGGTATATTTAAATTTCTAGAAGAAAAATAACTATACAATATTATTTTTATAACTTGTTCCTCCATGATAGATTTATTGTTAATATTTGTAAAATCAATTCGGAAAGGTTTTTGTTCTGAATGTGGTTTATTGCTATTTTTATATATAAAAAAGGAGTCGATATATTCTTTTATTGGTTTTCCGTCACTCCGTATTTTTTTAAATATATTTTTAAGATCTTCATTCCTCATTTCTATAGGCTTATCCTCTAGATATGTTAAAAACTGATTATAAATTATGTCATATATATTGGGTAAATTTTTATGGTAAACCCCATCGTAAAATCTATTCAATTCATAATTTATAGAATCTACAGAAGTATTTGTTATAGAACATTTGTGAATAGGGGTTAACTGGGTTTTTTTTTCAGTCGCTACTCTTTCTTTTTCTTTCTCGTAAGTGAGTGTTATAGTGGCACCGGATTTAGGTTTGTCAACGGTCGCCATATGAAAATACTCACTTATATCCGTCTTCTTTTTCTTTGTGTCCGCTTCATATTTACCTTTTTCAAATAATGTGGTTTTAAAATTATTGAATGCGTAAGTATTTCTAAATAGAAGTTTTTTCCTTTCCAAAATAATAGTTTCTAAATTAGGTAACTTCTCTGGATCATTAATACTAAACTCAAGCAGATCTTTTTTGTGATATATATCCGTGTCATCTTTTAAGTTAAGGTGGCAGGGTTTTTTTTTTAAATTTTTAATAAAACTGCTATAATTTACCAAATCATCATCTGTTTTACTAATATTCTTATTAACTAAACTATTAAATTCAGGGGCAGTTATTACATACTTATGTTTAAGTAAAAGACTCTGTAAATCTGCCCTACTTATAGTTCCATTATTTCCAGTATCTGCTTCACTTAACTCTTCTACAAATTTTACGTCCTCACATGTAGTATTACCAGAAACATTCTTAAATTGTCGATAAATCATATCTTTGTTTCCTCCCTGGGCTTCAACCATCACAACGGCATCCTCCCAATAATGTATAATACAGTTATATATAGATAGAACCAATAAATCTACTAAGTTATTAATTGTTTTATTTCCACCGGAGGATGGGGCGTCATTATTATCATCATTACTACTAGTTATATCATCTATATAAAAGTCTTTATTGATATTTTTTACTGGTAAATATTTGTCTTTAATTAATTCATTGTTATTATCACTTTCTTGAAAAATATAGTAATTTTTATTGTTATCTGTATTGGGGACTATAAAACCATTTTTATGTATGACGGTGTTATAAATATTAACTTTATTTTCTATAAGTGTTCTTAATGCTTCTAATATCAGACTCTCCCTTTCATCCTCACTGTCTTGTAGTGACAAACTGATATTTAGTTTTTTTTTCAAGTTGCTCAATTCTATACCAAAATTTTTACTAAAAATATTTTTAATTTCCTCAATATATATTAGAATTTTTTCATCAGAAATTTTAGTATTGTATGTATCTGTTCCGACTAAAACGTTAGATAAATTTACTGGATGGTCACATTTATAATCACAAGTATCTAAATCACAACGAATACTATTATCTAAATCATTCAATGGTATACTACCTCTATTATTGCCGCGAGAATCAATGCTATATATATCAGGTTGCTCTAACTCTAAAAATATATTACCCTTTTTATTTAAATTACAGTCTACGGCACCTATCTTCATAAGTCTTTGTATTTCTAAAACTTGAGAATATTTCATTAAACTAATTGAATATAAATGTTCATCTTGTAAAATTTTGCGGGTCTTTTTCTTCTTCTTACTTATACTGACTATATTAGGCATTACAGCACAATGTAAGTAAACTGTAACATTTCTTTTACGTTCACTCAGCATATGGTGTGAAAATCTACGAACCCCTCTTCCAATTATCTGATTTAAACTATTTATATTATACCAGGGGTCCATAATATGAATTTGTCTAACATTAAAAAAGGAGATACCTTGTTCAACAACTGACGTTCCAATAATAACCTTTATATTTTTTCCATTTTTGTTATTAGGCGAGTTAGTATAGTCCTTGAGTTTATTTAAAATATTTTTTCGGGTTTTACCTGTCAACAATATATAATTTTTATTACTTTTCTCAGTCCCAGTAGGATTTTTAATAAAATTTTGATTCTCGAGTATAGTTCCATTGGAATTACAATTAAACCTATTATAGCCGTTTTCCTCCAAACAAAATGCTAATGTTTGGGCGCCATAAGTTATAAACTGGGAGTATATAAAAATTATACCCTCTGTTTCCTTAATAATATTTAAGATATTTTCCATTTTTCTTGAATACTTTCCTATTCGGTCAATATTTAAAATAGACTTATTGTCAGTGATTAATGCGTCGTGAATACGATATTTAGGACCTTCTTTTATAAATAACTTATTATAATTGTTGCTATCATCCGCCCAGGGAGAACTTAATAATTCACCATCTTCCGAAATATTCGGGAAAATAATATTAGAATATTGCCTTGGTTTAATATCATATCCCCGTGATTTAGTTTTAATAAACTTGTTA
>TARA_B110000211_G_C14092973_1_pt1 | contig 13954 bp, 9 predicted proteins | sample TARA_B110000211 | Tara Oceans TARA_B110000211 (sample SAMEA4397516) | marine metagenome | biome: Polar Biome; feature: [DCM] deep chlorophyll maximum layer (ENVO:01000326); material: water (ENVO:00002006), including particulate matter (ENVO:01000060) such as... | depth 30 m
ATAAATATATTTAGCTGTCAATAGGGCCCTGCTGAACGGTTACGTCAATAGGGCCCTGCTGAACGGTTACGATCATAGTGTTTATCTATTTCGTGACTCCAGTTGTTCATTGCTGCAAGGATGGCATCTACCAATTTACCTATTCGTTTACCCCTTATAAAGCCATAAGTAAGCGTTGGAATATTCATAAGACAAAAAGCTATTATTCCGAGAAACAAGCTATTAAAGCTGTCTCCAATTATATAGGCAGGATAAATTAATCCAAAAAAACCAACGACAGTCATCCACCCAGAAACGTAATCTTTTGTTTCGTAGACTAATTTATTTAGTTTAGTCTCTGAATCATTATACGCAATGTGTTTATCAAGGTTGTGAATACTCACCATGGTGTTAATGAAGGGACCACCTCTCTCACCTACACTATAAAGTGAAATATGATAGCCGGGGCGCAAGTTGAGCTCATATTTTGTATCGACATGCACAACGAATTCTTTACCGTTGTCGTCCTTAACAAACAATTTATTTTTAAATCCAACCTTTTTGTCACTATAGAAGTATATTTTTTCATATTTCTTGAGACCCGTGTCTGGGTCTGGATGCTGGCTTTCAACTGTCCGTTTTTCTTTTTTCTCAACTATTCTGTCGCCATACTCATGGTGTAACAGTTCACCAGTATGCCATCGAATGACAACATTTTTACTACCTACTTGTACTTCCCTTTCTTTCTCTCCCACTATTTTCTCCTGTGCGATCTAAATGTTGATAAACACCAAAGCTGACGACCACTTTAGCAGCGAAGGCGTTCTGCAAATTTTGTTAGTATCTAGTTATCCAGTTTACTGATAATTGCAAATTATTGAAATTGTATCTTCGTTCCAAATTACAAAACATCTTGACATAATTAAACATTAACTAATGGCAGTTACACAGAATCTGTTACAGGCTCTTCATTTTAATGTTTTTTTAAGGTCCTTTTTTCTTACAACAACCCTTTCGTCCCCAAAATCTTCAAATATATCTAAATAATGATATTCCATATAATCAATAATAATAACACTATCCTCAAAAACCTCTTCAATTGGATTAATCACTAAATTAATGTTTTGAAGCCAGTTTGTGAAATTTTTATTGTTAATATTTCTATACAATTCTTTGTTTTCTAAATCATATTTATTGTTAATAAATAAAGGCATTATTAGAAAAATAGCAAAAAGAGAGTATTTGATTAAATTTCTGACCTTTTCTTTATTAATAAAAATTAACATCAAATTAATAATGTTCAAAGCAATCATTATCGTAGATATAAGTAATACAAATATAGGTACCACAATCGCTTTTACAAAATTATCTAGTCTTTCATCATTAAATTTTCCGTTTTTCATTTCTTTATATAAAATAATTAAGCTCTCTTTAGACGAAGCTTTCAAATTTTCAATTGGAGTTTCAGCATACCTTTCCATAGCATCATCATAAGCTATTTCATAATCTGAAAAATAAAAGTGACTTTTTGAATCTGTAAACATAAATGGAAAATTTTCTTTGATATATGAATTTAATAATTTACTTTTTACAAATTCATCAAAAGAAAGACCAAATTTTAATTTAGATTTATTTTTAAATGAGTAAACTTTTTCACCTAAAACTTGATTTAAAAAACCATTAACTTGATCCTCTGCTTTGCCATAAACAATTTGTTTATATATATTATCAAAAAGTTTCGGATCGTTAATATTCATAAAGCCATCAACATAAACTCTTAGAGACCTTAAATGATTTTTAAACTCTTTTTGATAATAAGGAGTTCTAAAAAAATTAGTCTTGTTATCGATTGTGGAACTTACACCATATAAATCTTTATTAACTGTTAAAGATAATAAAGAAAGAACTCTTTTAATCTTATTTATAGAATTAGAAGAATCACAATATAAATTATCTTGTGACTCATTTTCTGTATCTATAATTATATGATTTTCAAGATCACTTTTTATATAAATGGTTCCATTTTTTCCAAAATCAAAACCTGTAATACCTTTCAATTCTGATTGTGATACATTGATACACAGAGAGTTAGATATATTTTCAATATCGATTATAAATTTATCGTAAAGCTCTTCGTTACTAATTCGCAATGCAATAAGACCTAAGTTATTATTTATTGCATTATGCTTAAAATATTCAGATACTTCAGACTTAATATCAATAATATTATATTTGCTTTTTAATATATTCCTTTTGTATCTCCCATAATCATCTTTCAATGCATTTTTTAAATATGTGGATTTTGAAAAACTATTAATGAAATATTCATTATAATTTGAAAACCTTTCAGATGTGGTTTTCATTGTAAAAGAATCATAATGATTTGTAGAAGATTTAACTTTATCCTTATAAGCTCCAAAATCGTATTTAATTTTAAAAAGAATTTTGTTTTTTAAATCAGTCAAACCCTTTTCATATTTTTCACCTTTAAATTGTGAATCTAAAAAATCACTTAATAACAAATATTCATCATGTATTTTTTTAAATTTTAAATTAACATCAATAATAATTTCGTAATAATAATACTTATTATTTTTAAAATTAAAATCAACATAAATATCAATTTGGCTTTTTACATCATCCAATGTTGGATTTGTATTTTCATCTAGATGATAATATGAAAGAGGGTAATTAATATAAAAAACTCTGTCTTTTACATCCATCTCACCGTCTAAATTAAAAAAAACCTGTTTATTATTATCTCTAAAAACTTCATTGATGTTATAAAAGTTGTTTTTCTTTATTTCAAGATAAAATGCTCTTTCTTTTATTTTACCTGAGACGTTTTTAGTAGAAAACTCAATAATATATTTTTGAGAAAAAAAGAATGCAATAAATGCTATTACTGAAAAGGAAATGCTTTTCAAAACTTTTTTTTCTTTTATTTTTGAATGTAAAAATGAAAATATAAGTATAGAAAAACCTAAAGAGGCTATAGCTCTACCTATAACCTCTACAGTTTCAATAATCTTTATATTTGATGTTGATACACCCGCTATATCTAAAAATCTTACTCTCAAAGCAATTTCTAAAATAATATATAGTAGTGACACAAAAAAAATTACTACTTTCATTTTTTTTATTTTTCTAAGAAATTAATAGTGTGCCTATTATGATAAAGTAGCTTTGAACGGCTATTTAGAGGCAGATAGCAGTAAGCAGACGGATCTATATTCTCAAATTTTTTCATTATAATTTCTGTTAAATTATTATTTTCTAACTACAGCTAACTGGGATTGAGGCCTGTGTTAGGTCAAATTCAGCCAATTCACCAGCAACGCCATTAACCACAGCTTGCACAGCAACACGATTAAAACCTTCAATATTTATTAGACCAGACGTTGATACACCACCTTGACCATCAAGGACAGCAGAGTTAGCTTCAGTCATTGTTCCAGACGCTACATTACTTCCATATAGAAAATATTCAACTCCAACAATTTCTTCTCTGTAAGCACTCCAAGACATTTCATATAATTCACAAACATTTGCTTGATTAGAGTTGGCAATCAACGCATTGATATAGTTTTGTTCTACTGAACTATTAAAGTTTGCATAACGATGACTAACTTCCAAATTAGACAGTTCAACACTATCTAACGAAGTTGTTACTGCAAGATACGCATTACCTAGTCCAGCATTAGGAATTAGAGCAGAACGTTGTGTACGTTGGCCTAATGAATCTTCTTCATACAAAGGAGCCGTGTTAGCAACCAAGGCACGAATTTGACTTTCATCTAATCCACTTTGTACCATCTTGACCATTGCCGCAGTAGCGGATGCCAAGGGAGCAGCAAAACTAGTGCCTGAAAGAACGCCATAACAATTTTGAGTAGTCTTCTCAGTACCATCAATCCCACAAAATTGACTGTTAGTTGGGTCTGTGTATATGTCTGCATTGATAGTTGCTGTATAAACTTCATTTCCCTCAAATGTTACTTCGACCTCTTCACCAAAGTTAGAAAAGCCAGTAATTTCACCTTGAAGGTTATTCGCACCTACTGTTAACACACCTGCACATTCGCCAGGGGCATAACCATCAACATTTCGACCATCATTACCCGAAGCACCAATAACAACGACATTTTGGCTTCTGGCAAAAGCAATGGCTTCTCTGTAAACACCCACAGCTTCACAATCATCAAGACCAAACCCACCTAATGACAAATTAATAACATCAACTTTTTGGGAGATGTTTGGCATACCTGGTACTTCACCACCTGAAGACCAAACAATTGCATCACTGACATCTGAATCAGTACCACCATCAGGAAATAAGGCTCTAACATTAACAAGCTCTACATCAGTAGCATCCATTGAACTTACAATGCCAAGCCCATTATTACGAACCGCAGCAATAGCAGAGCTAACTTGTAGTCCATGCCCATCAAGGTAAATATCACCATCAGATGTTGGGATTCCGTTTGTATCAACATCAAATGTCCAAGATTTGTCTATAGGGTCGGTATCACGTTGTTTCTGACGAAAGTCTTCAGCTGCACAAACGGCATCAGAGCCGGAGTTACTTTCATCTACAAAAGCACATTCATAGTATGTGGAAGAAACAAAGCCTGAAATAAAATCAGCGCCTTCGTCAGACCACACCACATCTTCATTTGGGTACATACCTGTATCAATAACTGCCACACGGACTTTACGGTTAAGACTATTATTTTCACTAGCATATAAACTGGCTTTTAGAAGACTATGTGCCCCCATTGCATTTGGGTGTTGTTCATCTAAATAACTTTCGTTTAAATAAAAACTATCATTAAAAGCACCACGTTCTAAAGCTGTAGTGCCTGCTCTGTGACTGGCAGGTAATGAAGCAGGTTTAACACTGATGGTATTGCGTTTAATTTTTTGCTCTTGAGCAACAAATTCAAAATACCCTGTTGCCATTAGCGTTTTAACAACAACGTCAATATCACTTGTACTAATGGCAATGAATTTATCTACACCCAACGAACCAGAACGTAAGTGTTTAAGTTTAATACCAGTATTATTACTAATTCTTTCTAGAACCAATAAACCATTTTGTCTCATACCAGTATTTGAAAGGTTCAACCTTGACAGTTGCTGGTTTGATACTGCATTTTCAGACCGCAATAGATGAGTTGAACGTGTGTCAACTTCAGGTACTTGCAGCAAATCAGAATGGGTCTGAGCGTCTTTAAATTTTACATTTATAAAATAGGTTGAGTCGGTTGTTACTTCATTGAATACTTGCTGAGAACTTTGAGTATCCAACGCACTAATGATGGAATCTTTAGCGTTTGCAGAAGTAACAAAACAAAAGAGAGCAGCTAGATAATAATAATTACGTTTCATTGTTACTTCCTTGTTAAATTTCATCATTTATAAGTAGTTCAATTGGAGCTTCAAGGTATTGATATTGTTCATCAAAAAACCACTCGTTATTGACATATGAACCGTATGAAGTATTACCTACGAATCTTGAAAGCGTACCATCACCAATATCCACAGACTCTTCGCTGCCCAATGCAGCCCATCCAAGCCTGTCTAGAATCTGAGTAGTAAATGGAACGTTTTCATCTCTAAAAATACGCACATTATTCAACCATGAGTCCAACTGTTCCATTGCTTGTTGGTACTGAACAGGGTCAGTATAAAGTGTAGATGTTGTGAGATTTTCGAAAGTATTACTATGAACCAATTTTGCAAATGCCACATTCACAGCACGAATATTATTGTTTTGATCTACCAAATCTAGATATTCGGATTTTGTAAGTTCGTCTCTAGCAAAGAGAATATCAAGCGCATAGCGTGTTACGTATTCATAATCGTTTGTTTGATTTACTAATGTAAGATAATTTTCAAGCTTTGCCATCAAAGTGGTTTCATTTGCTGTAATTTCGCCTCGTATAACGACGGGTAAAACTCTTGTAAATGAATTTGAACCATTTTCATCAAAACTAATTCGTAAACGAACCGTTCTTCCAGCAAACCCTGCTTTCGCTGAAATATTGAATAGTCTAGAATCTTTATCAATTGAAAAATCTAGAGGATCTTCTGCTGCATCCTCTTCATTAACATATTCAACGGCAGTAAATTCAAACAGGTCGATATCGTTTGCGGTAATGGTAAATGGAATTTGTTGAGAATCGCCTTCTACAATCAAAACACTACGCAGCGAAATGTTTAAAGCAACGCTATTAGGTTTTATCTCAATCAAGAATGTTTCAGAGTCACTGGTATTTTCATCAGAAACGGTAAAAGTACCTCTAAAGGAAAGTGCAAATGCTGATGGTAAAGATTGAGGATTAACAACCAGTTCATTTGTTTCTTCATCTACAGAGACTTGAATATCAATGTCAGATGAACCTTGACCTTGAACCAAGGAGAATGACACATCATAGGTGAACGTATCATTATCAGCATCTACAACACTGAATGGCAAACGCAATTCAGTGCGTTCACGAACAATAAAATCTGGCTCAGAATCAGAACCAACCCAAGTTAAAACGGGCGATGCATTGGGTTTGTCCGTTATATTTACTGTTAAGCGTTCTTCAGAAGACGCACCTTCAACATCAGTTGCAGTTACTGTAATAGAATCTGATATGTCATCACTTACTGATTGCGCCTCAATGCTCAATGTTCCTTGTGCTTCATCATAAGTGACACCTTCAAGGGCAGTATCAATTGCAATGGAATAGGAATCACTGTCTGAGTCTGAAACATTAACAGTTACAGAACCAGTTTGACCTTCCACTAAAGTAATTGATGACTGACCTAGTTGAAGAACAGGAGCTTGATTGGTTGGACTAGGTGGATTAGTTGGTGGGATAGACGGAGGACTAGAATCACTGCCCCCGCCACCACACCCAACTAGCACTAAACAAAACAGTAAAAATAAAAAGTGCATAAATTTCATTAGTGTTTTTTCCTACAAAATAAACGTTGTTAGTTTTCGAACAAAGAATAAACAACAAGCAGAAACAATGAACACAACGTAATTAAAATTAAAAACCATAAAAAAAGTTAAAAATTTACTAACTATAAGTTGTGTGCATTTGGTAATGTCTTACCATCCTAGAAACATGTCTTCAGGGCACATCTACAGCATGGCACTCAAAGTAGGCAGGAAAAAAGTGCAGTATGTTGAAAAGTCTGTAAAAATAAACGACGAATTGAATAGGCGATAGTGTAAGTGTTACTGTATCACTGTCTACATGAGTTTCACTTTCTGTGTTAAAGGAACTTGGAGTAGTTAAACTAAATGATGGAAATAGATAAGCTACTCAGGGAATGGCAATTGGGCGACAAGGCTTCTGAAGCTAAATTATTTACGCTTTGCTATGAAACCTTCAAAGACATAGCGCACAGTGTAAAAGTCAAGCATATGCAAAAAAAAGACGAGGAATATCAAAAGCATATAGACACCTCGTATCAGACAACGATGCTAGTACACGACGCATATGTGAGGTTAGCTAATTCTCGGGCTATCAACTGCGATTCTAGGTCTTATTTTTTTAAAGCATTCTCACAAGTCATATACACCATATTAATTGATCATGTTAGGAAACACTTAGCCCTGAAGCGAGTAACTCCAGATGCTTTAGACATTGATGCTAATGATGAGCGAAATAGGCTCGAGCAACTCCTAGATATTAAAAGCATACTGGATGAGCTGAACCAAACCTGTGAGCGGCAGGTGTCTGTTTTTTTGTTGCGGTATGCTTGTAGTATTCCTTACGACGATATCGCGACAATGCTCGAAATCAGTAAGTCTTCAGCCGAAAAAGACGTTTTGTTCGTAAAGCAAAACTTGTCCTTAGCTCTCGCCTAACGCAAAAAGTCGATGTCACTAGTAAAGCATTACCACGTATTGATTATGCTCACTGATTCTGAAAGAGAACTATACCTAACTGAGCATGTGCCAGAGCCTGAGACAGCCCAACAACTTAGACGTTTGCTTATGGCACCCGTACCAGAGGTGACAGCTCTGTTCGAGTCGGGTTTAGTCGCTGTTACGCAGCCTCTTTCTCTCGTGGGAATGATTGGTCGACAACTTGGTGTGTATGAGATTGATTCACTAATTGGGGCAGGCGGCATGAGTAACGTGTATCTGGCCAATCGTAAAGATGGAGAATACGAACAACAAGTCGCAATTAAAGTCATTCCGAAGCATTTTTTTTCACAGACTCAGTACCTCAATATTGAAGCACAGGTACTGTCGAACTTATCTCATACCAATATTGCACAAGTCTTCGATGCTGGCCGCGTTGATGATTCACACATGTACTTGGTGATACAGTATATAGAAGGACAAACCCTAGATTCCTATCTTTCAATTCATACATTGGATTTACATCAAAAGCTTAAGCTCTTATTACCCATTTTTGAAGCCATCCACCATGCACACTCCCGACAGGTTTTGCATGCAGATATTAAACCCGCAAACATTATAGTGGAGCCGTCAGGTAAACCATATTTAATGGATTTTGGCATTTCACGCCTATTAAACAAAAGCGCAGACAAGCAAACTAAAGCTTACTTGAAGGCATTATCTATGGACTACGGAAGTCCGGAACAATCTGAGGGAGAGTCACTAACAACGGCGAGTGATGTATTCAGCGCGGGGCGACTTCTAAATTGGATTGTTGATGATGAATCGAGGAAGAGTGAAGCACTAGCGTCGATAATAGATAAAGCAACGCAAGCTACTCCCGAGTTACGTTATAGCAGCATGGCACAATTGGTCAACGATATTGAGCATTATCTCATCGATAAACCTGTTTCGGTTTTGTCAAATCCAAGATACCGTTTGACCTTATTTATTCGCCGCAATAGATGGGTGGTGTCCAGCAGTGTAGCTGTAAGCTTAATTATTGTGACACTGCTCCTATTTGGCTGGCAGTCTTACCTTGAGTCTGAACACCAAAAAAAGCAATCTGCTTTAAACCTAAACGTCGCACAGCAAATATTAGAACAGGTTGATGTGGTCACAGGTAACGAATTTGACCGTCAACAACAAGTTATTGATGCTATCACCAAGCTAAATTTCGACACACTGCCCGATGAACAAGCAGCAAAGTTACTGCTTGCACTAGCAGAAGCTCAACTTGCACTGGGTGATTATTATGAAATGGCGAATTATGCAAAGCAACTTTATAATCTCACTACTAACAGTACTCCATTATTACCATATCACCTTGTCGCAAAGAAGATGTTGGTTGAAATGCATGTTCACCAAATAGAATATGATGAAACTATTTCCGGGTTGAATTACATTATTGATAGGCTAAAGCAATCAACTTCCCTCTCGCACCCCATCTATCAAAAAATCCTAGTTTGGGATATATGGGTAAGAGATGTGACTCTCTTGCCGTTCAAGCTTAGAATGCGCGAGTTGTTAGAGGAAAATGGGGGGTTAAAAGCCCCACCGATTGACGTGCAAATCCACCTTAAGATACTTGAAGCTGAGAAAGCCATGTTTGAAAGCAATGGTAAGAGTATCAGAGGTGTTTTGAATGAGGCTTGGGAGTTAGCGGCATCGCCTGAAGTATCTCTAACTCTGAAACTCACTATGTTAGCTGTGAAAACAGAAATTGAATCTGAACTTTTTGACTTAAACGCCCGTGAGTGGGCTGAAGTTGAGGCGCGATTTTTAGAGTTAATCAGTCTAATAAAGGGGGCTCATCCACTCAAAGATCATGCGATTGTTATTTTGTCACTTTATGAAGATAACGCGCGTATGATGCAACATAGATTTACTGTTGAAGAAGGCGACATAAACAGCAATCCAGTCTCGGTGACTCCGCTGATTGAGTTTTATTTTTTTCAGCATCAATTTGATTATAGTTTCGAATATTTTAAGCTTATGCCAAAATTATTTAAGAGGTTAGCCAACAAAATTGACTTGAGATTTGTTGAATTGTCATACGATTTTTTGTGGCCCGTATTTGCACTTTATACTGAATTTGGTGAGCCGCTACCTTTTGAAACGTTCTTCGGAAAATGGCATCAGGATAATGCAGGCGAATTATTAAAAGCTTTCTATCAATTTGACCGGTGCAAGAATCTAGTGGATAGAGGGTTGACTAGTGTTACTGATTGCGAAGACTTGCCGCAAAAGCTGCGTAATAAGCAGGAATTATATTCTTGGCATGTATCTTCAAAATTCAAGCAAATCGAATTGTTAAATAGTGGGTCCAGTAAAGAGGTCTATAACGTGCTAAATGAAACTCAAGCACTTATCGGGTCGACACCATATTTAGGAAAAGAAAACTACTTCAAAAATAGACTTCAACGCTATTGGATAGCTGCAGAACTTGCGAATGGTGACATTGAGATGGCACAAACAAAACTTGAAAGTTACTTACTGAAGCAGTTGCAACCCTTTGATAAAATTAATAAGCGCTCATTACACATTCTATTGCTAAGTGTGAAATTAAAACTCTTAAAGGGAGATATAACAAATGCGAGATATCTAATGGAAAGTCAAATTGACAAGTATTGTAAGATGATTCCAGGTAACTATAAATTTTTGAGACAGCTCAGAATTTTGAGCATAAGTCTTCCTGGAGATAGGATCGAAATATGCCCTGATGCGCTAAAATTTTCGGATGTCGATCCAAATAATGAGGTAAACGCGATACTTGATAATGCCTTTGAGTCCTTTATAGGCTATGAACCGCCTTTGGTTAATTAAGAGCATTCATTATAAAGAAAGGTGCTATTTAAAAATATTGAGTGCCTTGGGTCCGCTTCTTTTTCGTTTCGCAAATAAATTGAGCCAATTTTGCACTTCTCTTCTTTAGTATTGCTGCATGGACATTCTCGGTAAACGAATAGCAGCGTTTCAAATATTAAAAATATCTAATCACTTTTCGGTTTCAATTGAAAAATTTTCAAGGATTGTGAATTTTAAGATATATCAAAAAAGAATAAATTTAATAAAAAACAGATGAAAGATCATCTGGTTTTTTAGGCGGTAGCGGTGGGAAGCGACGAACTGCCACGCTCGAAGACAACGGATTTTGATAATTAGAATAAAATTCCATTGGACTATATTATCATCCCAATTTTGGGGACTGGGCGCTGTTTCTCATATCTATTATAAATATGCTACTTCCTGTTATTTAGACGTCACGACGCATAACCCGGTTAACCAGGGTGTCTCGCTGTTTATTAAAGAGGTCAACGCCCTGTCAATCCCACCAGATTTCACGTACGAGCGCCTAAATTTACTACAGGTCATGCCACATGTTTCACGTTAACGCTATTGAACGAAACTTAACGGTTACCATTCGTTTTTACTAACGCTTATCCATGTGAAATTACCATTTCTCACCTTTTTTAAGGTATCTATTTTTCCGATGCTTCCTTTATCGTCTTCAATTAGATTAATCGTCGAATCCCCTGCATAAAATGACGTCTCTGGGCCGAACAATGCTTGGTTACCTTGCCACAAATCACCGGTAACGTATTTGAGTTGGTATTGCCCTGCGGGTAGGCGGGTTGATATCTGCTCACCACCATTGACAAACATTGTAATGGTCGTTTCACCTGTGGCCACATTGATAAGCTTGAGGTAATAGTTTTTGCCGTTATCAGTGTCAATCGTGAGCGGTGGATTTTTAATGCGCTTAAGGTTAACGTCATTTGTGATATCGTTATATTTCGAAATCAATGCTCTGCTTTTTTTCAGACCAGCATTGTATCTCCCAACTATCTTATTGTACTCACCGGTATCAGTGGTAGATGCCAATTCGCTTTTCAATGTATCAAGCTTAGCACTTAAGCCATCTATATCTGATTTTAATGCGGCGAGCGTTTGTTCATGCGAACGTATCTCAGCATCAATATTGTTTGAAAGGGTCGTAGTGAGAAGACCGGTGCTTGGTTGAGTGCCATTATTGTCGCTGCCATAAGCATGGCATGAGAAATAAAATAACAGCATTATTATAAAAGTTCTCATCATATTTCCTCGTACATAGCCGTGTTAAGAAATATAAGACAATTACCAAAACCTCAATGAGCTCATCATTGGGCTATACTGACTTAATAACGTACTATATTACAGACCACCTTCAAGTAGGTATTCCAAAGAAAGGCGTCCCTCATCCACCACCGAGGTGCCCCTCTTGCTCAACTTGCGCGCGCCTTCGGCTGGTCGGGCAGGGCGGGTTTCAAGGTTGATGCCAGGTTTGGGCTGTCGCGGGTGGGTTTTATGGTGTTTTTATGTGAAGGTGGTCTGTAAATATAATACAATAAGGATAGGTTTGATTGATAAGAGGATGTGGACATGGTGAACGATTTTGCGCGCTTTAATGGTTTGCTCACGACATTAGATGAGTTATACGAGTCGCTGTACAGTGCTATGCGGTTATCGCCCACGGCTTACTTTGCGGATATTGACGACGTCACCAAAGAGGACTTCAAAGCGTTCTCTGCCGGTGAATTAATGCTTGGTCATCGCGATAGGTTCAATGTCCAGGCACAAATGCGCTGCTTGAATGCCCTTCAATGTTTTCATCGTCCTTCTCGGGATATTTCTGGCCGGGTAGCAGGAAAGTACCCTGGTATTCTGCTGCTTGAGAACCATGACGACGTCATCGATACTATTGTTGCCATTAACAGCACCAAGACAGCGATTAAGCAGTGTGTGCAAGATGTCGATCCAGTTACCGGCGCCCACCGCCGTAATCACCTGCAAAAGCATGAGTTTTTGCACCAGCACCGTGGGGCTGAAATTATCTCTTATCAGCTCTATCGACATATCGATGTCATCAATTGTCGCCCTGATACAGATACCGCGCTTAAAAGCGTGAACTTCTATTGGGCTTACAAGAACGCAGACCAACGTTTACTGCCTGATAGAGCCAAGCACTATCTCTATAACTGTAATTCTGGGCTCAATGATGAGCAGCTTAAGGCGCTATCTCAGCAGATAGACGATACACGACACTCCCATCGCTTTTACGTGCGTAAAACACGCAATGCGTCGGTGAACTTGTCGCTATATTACGGGGCAGTGGACGGAAAGCCGGTGGTCAACACAATCAATGCCGCTCAGCCTATTATTTTGTGTAATTACGAAGACGCGCCCACGATACGCCCTTTAAGCGCCCATATACCTCAGAAACGTAAAGCAAATAGGCAGGGCCATTCGTGGGTATGTCTTAATGAAGCCATGAACCTCTATACAAGGCCCATTACAGAAGCAGATAGAAAGCGTGAGGAACGTTAATAAATCAGTAAAATAATATACATCATGAACAAATGCAGGTGTCAACTTAACTAAGAGGGTGAAAATGGCTGCTTCGCATCAAAACTGCCTGACACGTATTCATAAGCACCACAGGGCATTCCTTACGGAAGCTGCTGATTTGCTTTAGCACGGGATTTAAGCGGAGACAGTTCAGCGTTGATTCGAATGAGCGATAGGCTGTCTACCTCTGGTAGCTTGGTTCTCAAGCGCAGGTTGGTAAGCTCAAAGTCTACATCCTCCTCCTCCCAGTTTAAGTATACCTCTTTCATGCAGCGACCCGCTTTGGATAGATCTTTGGTTTCATTTGGGCCAAGTGGTAGCTGCTTCCCTGAGATAGCAACGCTCATTTGAATAGCGGGATTGTTAGGGTCTTTATCGATGACATGCTCGTTAGCTGACACCAGTGCTGTCTCCCACTCTGTAATGGTATTTCCATTGGTATCATTTAATGCAACCCGTATATCAAGCTGCTCGATAATTTCGTTACCGCCATTAGTAATCTGTCCTCTAAAGCATAGTCGTTCGCGTCTATCGTCGAAGTTGTTGCTTTTGTAGAAACTGAAATCCAACAACGATACATGCTCGCTCAGATAAGAGGGAGAGACGTGTTTGATGCGTTCTACTTCATCCTTATAGGGGTTCTAGGGATTTTCCCCTCTAAAAAGACATAATCCT
>TARA_B110000211_G_scaffold151448_1_pt1 | contig 13948 bp, 14 predicted proteins | sample TARA_B110000211 | Tara Oceans TARA_B110000211 (sample SAMEA4397516) | marine metagenome | biome: Polar Biome; feature: [DCM] deep chlorophyll maximum layer (ENVO:01000326); material: water (ENVO:00002006), including particulate matter (ENVO:01000060) such as... | depth 30 m
GGAGTGGATGACTCAGCACAGACTCCAACTGGACAAAAAAGCAGCATACACCTTAGCGACCTGTCATGCAGATCATGAAACTGCCAAACGCATGGCTATCACCGCTGGAGAGTTCCTCACTGCTGTTGACGGGCAGATGAGGCTGCATGGCTTAACGTGCGTTACCAAAGTGGTAAATAGCATAGGATATACCGCTCAAACCCTGCGAGTAATGGATGATGATTCGTTAGTTCGTCTACTAGGCCCAGACCGGGTTGGCCGGTTGGCATGCGGATTCGTTGAATAGGCGCTTTTAATAGCTGCGCTTAACGTTGAACGGCTTGCCGTGAAACTTTCAGTGCAAACACCATCGGTGCTTTGTGTTCCCCTATGCATTGGACTGTCTGCAGACTCATAGGCGGCGGTTAGCGACTCGCGAAGAGTAGGGAGCCCAAAGGGCGAGCGAAGCGAAGAGTGGCGCGCAGCGCCGCCCTTAGACGCAGAGACAGACTACTGCGCGGACGAATCAAGCCCCCTACCCTTCAAAACAAGGTTCCAAAACTCTGAAACGCAAATCTCGGATCCGTAATGTAGAATCGGGGAAAGCCCCCCTTTTCAGTTAAGGGTACCTACATAGATGATGCGCAAACTAACTAAAAATAATATTATTCATTTTTAGTTGGTTATGCTTGGTAGGTGAGACACATAACTTTACCCTACAGTTGATTTATATATTCTTTTAGTCATTCGTGAGTCGCTGACTTGGTGGCATCGATAGAATAATTTTTCAGAGTTATACAGAGCCTAGGTTTAAAAGTATGTAATCGACATGAAATTAGCTTACCGAACTAAATGCTTGGCATAATGGACAGCATATTATAAAAATGCCACGCTAATATCGCTTGTTTGTCGGGAACCTAAATATTTGAGAAAACTATTCTGCATTTCGGTCGTATGTTCCCGAGCTAATCGTTCGGCTAGGTCAGCATCTTGCATCTCAATAGCTGTAATCATTAACTCGTGGTGGTCAATCATCTGAGGGGGAAATACATTATTGTACCTTTCAAAATACAACCGCATTGGCCTCTGCCCCTCGGCTAATAACTTTAGATACGTTTGTTCTAGGTAACGGTTATTAGCTGCGCTAGCAATCGCCATATGGAAATCACTGTTACCTTGAATCATTCCAAGTAGATTGCCTGCTTCTACATGCACGGCGTATTTACGCTGTTCTTCTTTAATTTGAAAAAGTTCTTCATCAGTTCGTTTAATTGCCGCCAAACGCGTTACGGTGCGCTGTATCAAGTCTATTGCATCAACATATTGTGGGAATTCTTCAATGCGCAAGGGAGCAACGATTGTTCCTTTGTTAGGCAAAGTTTGTAATAAAGACTCAGCCACTAGCCGCACCATAGCTTCCCTAACCGGTGATCTAGACACTCCGAATCGAGTTGCAAGGCGTGTTTCATCCAGTAATTCACTAGGCTGCAAGGCTAATGAAAGTATTTCATTGCGTAGGGTTTTATAAATCATCGCCGCACCAAAGCCTTTGCTGCTTATTTGTTTTTCTGTAGTGGTGCTTCGCAGAGTCATGTCAGAATTCCTGAAAATTGTTAGATATTATTCCACTTTGAATCATTGAATTCAATGGCAAAGTTATATAAAATAATTATGTATACAAATTGTCGGCAGTGCGTTAGTAAAACAATTGCCTTGCTGTCTATATTTATTATGAGATTTGAAAGGGTTTACACATCCACTATTCTCCTTAGCAATACCCTGGTGCAATTGAGTGGGATCTTTATGCCCTAGTGCAGGGCGGTAAGTTTTATTTTGAGCCGCAAGGGCGCCAAGCTGGAAGGGTTCGCGCACCGTTGTTACCTATGGATGATTGTTTAAAGAAAAATATGGTCGAAATTCCTGCAGACCCCGTACAAATTTAAGCTCCATTTTTAATTCATAGGTGTTAAATTATGACTGACCTCCTGAGTAAAGAAGAATATGTAGCGATTGCTGGCAATATTAAGTTCCCAATATTGCCCTTTATCAATGGCCAATATCAAAAACCTGCAGCTGGCAACACGATGGTTACTATTAACCCTGCTACGGGTGAGACCTTGGCCCATGTTTATGCTTGCGATAGTAAAGATGTAGATTATGCGGTACTAGTGTCACGTATCGCCTTTGATACGGGAGTTTGGTCGCAGAAGCACCCAACTGAGCGCAAGGCTGTGCTGTTGAAGTTAGCACTTTTGATTGAGGAAAATCAGCGGGAGTTGGCGGTGCTTGAAAGCTTGGAAAGTGGTAAGCCTATCAGTGAGTGCGTACTGACAGATTTACCGGAAACTATTTCGACGATTCAGTGGCATGCCGAGGCTATTGATAAGATGTATGATCAAGTTTCACCTGCGAATGCGGATGGGATAGGTCTTATCGTGCGCGAGCCGTTGGGTGTTGTAGCCTGCGTATTGCCTTGGAATTTCCCTTTAATGATGCTGGCATGGAAAATTGGTCCCGCGTTGGCGGGGGGCAACAGTGTTATTGTTAAGCCTGCCGAGCAAACGTCTATGACAGCTCTCCGAATCGCCGAGCTTGCATATGAAGCAGGCATTCCAGCTGGTGTTTTGAACATTCTGCCAGGCATGGGGCCAGAGGTTGGTGAACCCATTGGTCGTCATTCTGGTATTGCAGCCGTATCATTCACAGGTTCGACTGAAATCGGGCGTTTATTTTTGCAATTTTCGGCACAAAGTAACCTCAAAAAAGTGGTTTTAGAATGTGGCGGCAAAAACCCATCCATCGTCTTGTCTGACGCGGAAAATCTAGATAGTGTTGCGGACCATGTCGTGTACGCTGCCTTGTGGAATATGGGTCAAAACTGCACGGCTAACTCACGGCTTATTGTGCATAAGTCTCTGCAAGACGAACTATTGGTTAAGATTAAAGAAAAACTACTTGATTGGCATACAGGCGATCCATTAGACCCGAAAAACAATCTGGGTGCTATTATTTCGACAGAGCAATATGAAAAAATTCTAGGTTATATCGAATCAGCCAAACAGGAAGGTGCGCAGTTAGTCTGCGGGGGCAGTGCTGTCGCTGGCCCTGGCCTATTTATCGAACCCACTTTATTTATGGGTGTTACGGCGGATATGACCATTGCTCAAGAAGAGGTTTTTGGTCCTTTATTTGGCGTGATGGTAGTTGATAGTGATAAAGAAGCTATTAGGCTTGCCAATGATACCTGTTACGGCCTTCAGGCTTCTTTGTTTACCTCAAGTGTGACTAAGGCGCATCGATACGGCAGAGCATTACAAGCAGGTACTGTGTCCGTAAATTGCTATGGAGAAGGCGATATTACAACTCCATTTGGCGGCTATAAGTTGTCTGGCTTTGGAGGGCGAGATAATTCGCTCATGGCACATGATCAATATACCGAAACCAAAACTATTTGGATTGATATTTCCGGCGAGATATCTGACTAACAGACCGCTAGAATTGTTCTGGTCAACTTAAGTTGCCTATGTGATATTTCCATCCGCTCAATCCGGTGGTGATATGGTTTTTTGAATCCCTAGGTGTTAAGTCTCACCTAATGCCCTATCAAGGTGGTGTAGACCTGAATGCTCCATACCTAGCCAGCTCTATGGTTGCTAGCTACTGGAGTTATGCGTTTAATCTAATAAAAGAAGGGCTATGTTCAAATGCTCAAGACATTCATAGCCAAATGGAATTATAGAGACCTTTGCACGATTGCGAGACATTGGCCTTGGAATTTTTTTATGTGTATTTTTAGGAAAAAATGGAAAAACACACCTTATTTCGCCTTAATTAATGCGTCACTAGGTCAATTTATGGAGCATATTACCATTTTTTAGGCACAACTTGCCTGGCGTATCGACAATCCTCTTTTAATTTTATGCTCCACGCACATCAATTCAAACCGTGTGTGGTTGAGGATTAACCCCGTATAGTGCACTTTGGCCATGGTGTAGCGCAGCTTAGGTAAGCTAAAGACCCGCTCAACAGTACTAAGTGTGCCTGAGTACAGCCAGGTTAAACTGTTTGCTTTTCGTCGTCAGTGGCTTGTCTCTGTACGCTCACTCTCAACCTTATGCTCCTTCAGCCACTTCAGGTACTTTACGCCGGCATACGCTTTGTCAGCAAAGGCTGCAGCCTCATCGCCTGCCAGCACCGAAGTGAAAAAGTTGGAATCGTGGGCGTTGCCTGGCGTATAGTCGGTCAAATTACTCAACATTGATGTAGGCCTTAAATCCATACGTACTTTTGCGTTGACTATCAGAGCCTGCTTTCCCATTCTATTGTGCTTCAAGGTATTGTGTGGATCCGTCGTTCTTATCTTTATTTGGCTATCATTGCTTGGCCTCAATAACACTCGCATCAACAATGCTTACGTCAACTGACTTAATGTGAAGTCCTTGGCTGCTATGTTGGGCGTTGATCTGATTGAGTAATTTACCCATTGGAGACAAGCGTTCCAGCATCTGCCTAAAGCGCCAAAAGGAGCTATGATCTGGCACTGATTCTGCAATATTTAGAGCAACAAAACGACGAAATCATAGGTCACGGGGTAGTTGTTTTTATAACGCAGGGTCACTTAGTTTGTACCAGCTTTAGAGCAGTAGAGCCTTGAACATTAATAAGGGTGGCCACCTCTTTTAGCGCATCATGAACAATCAGCACTGAGTCAGCCAAACTGCGTTGCTTAAGGTACTTCCACATCATGAATGCCACCTAATCTGTTGTATTATATACTATAAATATTTTTCAAAAGAGTGCTTTTCACATTGATCATAGGTGAGTTAAAGCAGGAAATGCCGAATTAATTCGATTTCGTGCAAAGCTCTCTTATGGCAATAGATCTCGATAAAAATAATGATCCCAAAAGCTTGACATAGGTAATTATTATCTTTAGTGTACAAATTGTAGACAAGATATTCTTGTGCTTTATTAAAAATATATCAATATGTAAGCTGCCTTAAAAGATAACGGCAATCAATCTATAACTGCAATTTTTCCAAGCACGGAAAGGTAAATCGACATGAACCATTTGAAAAAAATGCTTGAGGGTTGCTATGTGACCATCCCAACACCTTTTGATGACACCCCTGAATTGGGGGTGAATGAAACTGCACTTCGAGCATACGTTCGTTTTTTGATAGATTCTGGATTGACCGGAAATTATGCGACGCTTCTCGCAGGGGGTGCTGCCGGTGATTTTTCAACAATGAGCTTTGATGAGCGCTTGCGCGTGGCCGAAATAGTAGTCGAAGAAGCGGCGGGGGCTGTGCCCATCGCGATGGGTGTGCAAACGGCCAGCACATTGGAATTGGTTCAGCTAGCTCACGCCGCCAAGCGGATCGGTGTGAATTTCATTCAAGTGTCCTGCCCGTTCTATTTCGCCCATACCGAAGGTGATTTCGAAGAATATGTGTGGGCCGCAGCCGCCGCGGAACCGGAGCTGGGAATTATTCTTTACAATACATTCTGGACCAGCCAAAGCCTATCTTTTGCGATGATTGAACGGTTGAGTGATATCCCAAATATTGTTGGATTGAAATGGGCCTCCCCGCGCACTGACGCGATGGAGTTTGAGGACGTCTGTTCACGTTTTTCGGATCGTTTCACAATTATCGACAACAATCTTTTCTTTGGGATGAGCGCAATGCCAGCTCTGGGCGCTAAAGCCTTTGAGGTGCATCACTGCAATTTCTGGCCGGAATGGGGAGTTAAGCTGATCGACGAAGTTCGCGCTGGCAACTACGCGGAGATAACCCGAATGCTGGTTGAAGAAGGTATGCCCTTTTACAAACTTTGGGTCGAAATTGAGCGTGATTACACATCCGGTGACGGCTATCTTGACAAGCTCTGCATGGAGTTGATCGGTCTGCCATCCAGCCGCTGCCGCCCCCCGACGCGCGACATCCGCGACAAATACAGGGCCGCCACCTATACCATGATGCATAAAATTGGCACCCCACGACTACAAAGTTTTACCTGATGGCTAATTAAAAAAGGCCTTTGATTAACTAACGAACACCAAACCAAACCAACGGAGAAGTAAAATGATAAAAACTATAATCAAAACTACAACGCTAGCGGTAACTGCGAGTGCTATGCTGACGACATCGGCAATTGCTCAGGCTCAAGATGACGTTAGGCTGCGTCTGAACTGGATGTATTACGGATCACATGCGGGTTTTGCCCTCGGAAAAGATGGTGGGGCTTATGGCAATGCGGGGATTAATATCGATATCCGATCGGGTAACGGGTCAAGCTCGGCGCACCGGTTGGTGGCCAATGGAGACAGTGATTTTGCGTATGGCTCCTGTGGGGCATTGATCAATCTGGCTAGCCAAGGAGCTGAGATCATTTCGGTAGCCGTAATTGACGCTATGGGTGCCGAAGCAATCATCCTGCGTCCCGACAGTGGTGTCAAAACGATTGCCGATCTGAAGGGTAAAACAATTCTGACTACATCCAATGCTGGAGTTAACACCTTTTTCCCAATCGTGTTGGCGAATGCTGGCCTGACCACGGATGATGTAACAATTACCAATGTACCGGACGGCGCGCTTGTATCAAGTTACCTACAAGGAGCAGGTGGTGCCGTAGGCATTTTGGGTGGTTTGGACGATAAACCTTCCGAAATTCGTGCCAATGGTGGAGACGATCCGATTCTGATCCCGTATTCTGATTTTGGTGTTGATCAAGTTGGTTATTGTATCTCGACCACTAAGGCTTTGGTCGCTGAAAACCCTGATCTGGTAAACCGGTTTGTTGACGCCACTCTTGAGGCTTATAAACAGACCGAAGCTGACCCGGATTCAGCTGTGAATGCCATTGCTGATATCGTTGGCGGAACCATGGCAGAGGAACAAGGTAAAGCACAATCACGCTCAGTTCTCGATGTTACGCTGGGGCTGCTCTATTCAGCTGCCAATACCGACAAACGGATTGGACTGAACGTAGCATCCGATTGGGAAAGTATGGTTAACTTGATGAAGGAATACAACGATCTGGACCCGGATGCAAATCCAGCATCGTTCTATACCAACCAGTTCGTGGACTAAGTGATCTCCTGTCTACCGGAGCTCTCTAGGGGCCTCCGGTAGCAAAAGGATAAAAATTATGAATCACCATATCCAATTTTCAGCCGTGAAGAAGGTGTTTGGCATCGGATCGGGAGCTGTCCATGCCCTCGGGCCGGTTGATCTAAATGTCGAAGAGGGCGAATTTATTTCCTTGCTTGGTCCCTCGGGTTGCGGCAAATCAACACTGATGCTCATGACATCTGGCTTGCTGGAAGCGACAGAAGGCAAAGTTGTGATGGGCGGCATCGAGGTAAATGGTCCTCAGACCGATATTGGCGTAATGTTTCAAGACAATACGTTGGTGCCTTGGCGGACCGTTCGAGGCAACATCGAGCTTCAGCTGGAGATGCGCGGTATACCATTGGTTGAACATAAGCACAAGATTGATCAGATACTCGCTTCTGTCAATATGGAGGATTTTGCTGATCGCTATCCCTACGAGCTGTCGGGAGGTATGCAGCAACGTGCCGCCTTTTGTCAGGCCATGATTCATGAGCCGAAAACTATGCTGCTGGATGAGCCACTAGGTAAGCTTGATGCGATGACTCGCGAACGAATTCGTAGTGATCTGCAAAATTTATGGATGCAGAAACGCCCAACGGTGATCTTCGTCACCCATTCGATAGAAGAAGCAATCCAATTGTCGACAAGGGTCGCGGTGATCACTCCGCGCCCAGGTCAGATCGAACGCATAATTGATATCGACCTGCCGTTCCCAAGGGACTTCGAGGTCAAAAATTCCTCAAAATTTTCCGCATATGTGCGCGAAACACAAGAGATTTTCAGAAGCTATGGCGTCATTTAATAAAAAACCTATCTTCGTCGCAATGAAGCTGCGGCTCCAAAATTCGTGGATGTTTATCGCCTTTTTCGTCAGCTTCTTCCTATTCTGGGAATACGCCGTGGTTTGGTTCGACATTCCACGTTATATTCTAACGCCACCATCACTGATAGTTGAAAAGGGTGCAGCAGACCTCGATAGGCTGCTTTATTACACCTATGTCACCGGACTTGAAGTCATTATAGGGTACTCAATCGCTGTTGTATTGGCACTCCCGCTTGGGCTAGCGATCGCGTTTTCAAGCGTCCTTAAGCGAACTATCTATCCTTTCATCGTTTGCATCGAAATGGTGCCAAAAATCGCCTTTGCGCCGCTGTTTATCTCTTGGCTTGGGTTCGGCCTTTTGCCCAAAGTGATCATCGTCTTTCTAGTTTGTTTCTTCCCGATTGTTCTGAACGCAATCTTAGCTTTCAATTCTCTTAGCGAAGAACTTTCACTGTTCAGCCGTTCCACAGGTGGAGGCGTTTGGCGGACCTTCGTCAAAATTCGGTTGCCGGCTGCGCTACCGCAGTGCTTTGTTGGGTTCAAGTACGCTGCCATAAACGCCACGGTTGGGGCTGCCATTGCTGAATTCATCGGGTCCGATGAAGGTCTGGGGTTTTACATCCAGATTGTCACAGGCAATATGCGACCTGATCTGGCCTTTGCAGGCATCTTCTTCCTGACGCTTCTGGGACTTTGTCTGTTTGGTCTTGTGACCTTGGCAGAACGAATGCTAATTCCTTGGCACATATCGGTGCGTCGCGGTTAAGTTAAATACTCTACTACGGAGACTGTCATGGAACTGACTAAAGAAAAGACACAACGCATTGCATCAGGCCTGACGCTGCCGACCCAAACCTTTATCGATGGACGCTTCTTCGATACCCCAGATGGGGATACGTTTGAAACGATCAACCAGGTCAACTGCGGTCAAAATTGCTCGGTGAATATGCGTCAAATTATAGATGCTAAAATCGCCGACAGTTTTTTGGATACAGGCTATGGATTACACGCGACGGTTTTTACAAAAGACATTGATCGCGTTTTCCATTTGGCGCGTCTTCCCTCCTGTGGCACTGTCGTGGTTAACAGGTTCTCAGAAGGCGACATCAAGACTCCATTGGGAGGTTACAAACGTTCGGGTTCCCTATCGCACAATAATGGGACCGAGACGATGGTTCAGTATTTTCAAACCAAAATCATCTCAATTTTCACAGGTGGACCCGCGTGATCCGCGTTGCACTTTGCGTGGACTTGTCCTCCACTCAAAAGGAGCGGTTATGCGCTGGTCTTGAAGATGCAGAACTGGTAGACGGCGATGATCTTTCGGGCTGTGATGTGGCGTTTGGCAATCCGGATGCTGACGCTCTGATTGGGGCCGAATCTCTATGTTGGATTCAATTAGAATCCGTTGGATTTGGCGAATATGCGGATCTGGATTGGGGCCGATTGAGTCAACGGCTGAGTCTGACTAATTTAGCTGGGTTCTTTGCCGATCCGGTGGCCGAAACAGCGTTGGCTGGATTGCTGGGACTGGCGCGCGGGGTTAATGATTTACTGCTTCTTCAGACGACCAGAACATGGGAAGGTGATCCAATCCGAACGCGGCTCCGATCCTTGTCAGGCAGCAACGTTGTTATGGTTGGATTTGGTGCAATAAATCAGCGACTGGCAGCTTTGCTTGCGCCGTTCAATTGCCAGATCACGCCCATTCGCAGTACTACCCCGTTGGAGATGATGGACAGTGCGCTTCTGACAGCCGATATTGTCGTCTGTACCGCACCTGATACCCCTGCCACACGGAGGATGTTTGATGCCAAGCGACTGGCTCTCCTGCCCAATCATGCAGTCTTTGTAAATCTCGGGCGTGGCTCGATTGTGGATGAGGTAGAACTCGCTAAAGCCCTCAACACTGGTCAGATCGGTGGGGCAGTATTGGACGTCACCGAAGATGAACCACTGCCAGCGGAGCATCCCTTTTGGAACTGCCCAAACACCATTCTTACCCAGCATTCCGGTGGTGGGACCGCGGATGAGCTGGATAAAAAAATCGATGTTTTTCTGGCCAATTTTGCCCGTTTTAGTAATGGAGAGCCGCTCGAAGGCATTGTCAATATTAAAAGAGGTTATTAATGTCAAAAATCGTGAATATACGCTGCGTTCTGCTCAGCTCGCCCTATGCCGACGCGGACGACCCAGAAATCAAAGAATGTTTCCCCAATGGCCCCAAGCGAACTATTGGTATGGTCGAGGTCACGCTTGATAATGGCATAACAGGTCTAGGAGAGGGTTACTTGGCGGTCTTCGCGCCGTTCGTATTTAAGTCCATTGTTGACCTCTGCACGCCACAGGTGATGGGGAAAGATGGTTTTGACATCGCCAGTCGTGTTCAAGACTTGCGCTCGCTGTGCGATTACTGGTCCCTGCAAGGGGCGGCTCGGCATGTGATTGCTGCGTTTGAGACTGCATTGCAGGATGCCAAAGGCAAATCGATGGGCCAGCCGGTCTACGACTTGTTGGGTGGAGCGCAATGTGACCGAATTCCGATTTACGGATCAGGCGGTTGTTGCGATGCCAAAGAACAGTTCTTGCGTGAGTTTGATCAACTTGCCTCAGTCGGCATTACACGCTACAAGATCCGATCAGTCAAAACTGATGTTCTACGTACCGCTTGGGTCTTGGAGGAGGCGGGGAAACGCGGTGTAGAGGTAGGTGTTGATATGTGCCAGAATCTTGCTGATCCGCCACAAGAAGTTGAAGATGTGGTCGGATTTGTCGAGGCGGTTCATGCTTTGACTAACTGGCGTATGATCTTTGTCGAGGAGGCACTCGGACCTGATTGCCCTGATAAATTTCGCGAACTTAGAGGTCGCATCGATGTGCCAGTCTGCGGCGGCGAAATCATCACCACACCCAAAGAAATGATCGAACGAATCAACGCTGACGTCTACGATTTTGTTCAACCTGATGCATCGGTCATGGGTGGTATATCTGCGGTGATGGATGTTTTTGAGGCGGCAAAAACAAAAGGTACGGACGTAGTAGTGCATGCATGGGGCGGGGCGGCGGCCATAATGGCCAGTTATCATGCTGCTTTTGCGGCAGGTGGAAAACTCGTAGAATATCCAATGCTAGCTTTCCCGTTGGGGGCTGAGATGATAGGCGATCAGGGGAAAATCATTAATGGAGAGCTTTTACGCCCCACAGCGTCTGGCCTAGGCCTTACACTGACACCTGAAATAGAAGCGCGTTATCCATTCGATAAAACTGCAGTCTATTCCTGCGCACTGATCGATTTTGGCCCACCGCCAGACAGCTACTGGTCGAAGCCATAAACAGAATGCATCAATAACAATTCAGTGAGGGAGCTGATCTGACTGATGCAATGAAAATTTTCAAAATGGGCTTGGACGACAGCAAACCGGCTGAGGGTAAATCTGGCGTTCAGCCCGAATGGTTTTACAAGGGTGGCGGCACATCGTAACCGCTCCGGAACAAGCGCTGCCGGTACCCGATTTTGCTGAAGATGGCGGCGAAGAACCAGAGTTGGTCGGTGTTTACCTTATCGGCCCTAGCGGCCAACTGTTTCGTCTGGGCTTTGTCATTGACAATGAGTTTTCCGATCACATTACTGAGAAGTTCAATTGTCTGTGGCTGGCGCACTCTAAGCTTCGCGCTTGTAGCTTTGGTCCTGAACTATTGATCGGTAACTTGGCCGATCACATCGAAGGCGAGAGCCACATCATTCGAGATGGTAAAGTATTATGGCGCAAGCCGTTTCTGACTGGTGAGGCAAATATGTCACACAGCATCGCCAACTTGGAACAGGACCATTTCAAGTACGCCCAGTTCGGCCGTGTTGGCGATCTTCACCTGCACTTTATGGGCACCGGCACACTCAGTTTTGTCGATGATATTATTACCAAACTCGGCGGTCGTTTGGAAATTGAAGCACCTTTATTTGTGCCTTGCGCAACGGCCTCGATTTTGAAACTGATGCCATACTCATTAGCATTAAGTTGCTGTAACAGGAAATAATTATGAAAATTACAGGTAATATGTTGCTAGGCCAAAGTGAATTGATGGGCCAGCACGGCGAAATTTTCGCCATTAACCCCACCACTGGCAAGCAGATGGAGCCCCCCTTCGGTAGTGGCAACGAGAAGCAAGTCGAAGACGCTTGTGCATTGGCCGATGCCGCTTTCGATAGCTTCCGCAACACCAGTGCCGAGCAGCGCGCCTCCTTTCTTGAGCAGATTGCGGACAATATTCTTGATCTGGGAGACACCTTGGTGCAGCGAGCAATGGCCGAAACAGGTCTACCTCAAGCACGAATTGAAGGTGAGCGTGGCCGCACTATGGGCCAACTTAAATTGTTTGCGGGTGTTGTGCGCGCAGGCCAAGGGCTCGACCCACGGATTGATCACGCTATGCCCGAGCGCGTACCACTGCCACGTAGCGACTTACGCCAACGTCACGTGCCTCTTGGTCCTGTCGCTGTGTTCGGTGCAAGCAACTTCCCATTGGCTTTCTCTGTTGCTGGTGGCGACACAGCATCAGCGCTGGCGGCAGGCGCCCCGGTGGTGGTGAAAGCTCACTCGGCCCATCCTGGAACCTCAGAGCTGGTCGGTCGAGCTATTCAGCTGGCCATACAGCAGTGTGCATTGCACCCTGGTGTATTCTCGCTGCTGTACGGTTCAGGATTAATGATAGGCACCGGACTGGTCAGAGATCCCCGTATCAAGGCGGTTGGTTTCACCGGTTCACAAGCAGGCGGTACCGCGCTGATGAAAGTTGCTTTCGAGCGCCCAGAACCTATTCCGGTCTACGCCGAAATGAGCAGCTCCAACCCGATGTTTATACTGCCATCTACGTTGTCAGCGGCCCCATCGATACTGGCTGCGGGTTTCTGTGGTTCACTTCAAATGGGGGCTGGACAGTTTTGCACTAACCCTGGTTTGATCGTTGCAGTTGATGGTGAACCACTGCAAGAGTTTATCAATAGTTGCCGTGAAATTCTGTCAAAAAGTCCTAGTCAGACCATGCTTTCTTCCGGCATTCAGCAGGCTTATGGTATGGGTACCGAACGTTTGGGACAAAGTGCCGGAGTTGAACCGGTGGCTCAAGGCTTGTGCAGCGATGCACCCAATCAGTGTCAGGCGGCGCTGTTTGTCTCCAGTGCAGAGGGTTTTATTGCAGACAAACGCCTGAGTGAAGAGGTCTTTGGTAGCTGCGCATTGGTGATTTGTTGCCAAGACGAAGTTCAGATGTTGCAAGTAGCCAAGAACTTGGAAGGTCAACTGACTGCTACGATTCACTGCAACGATGATGACCAAGAACAGTTGGTTCGTAGCCTACTTAGCATTCTCGAGTTAAAAGCCGGAAGGGTACTTTTCAACGGTTACCCTACTGGTGTTGAAGTTTGCCACGCTATGGTCCATGGTGGTCCATATCCAGCGACTTCCGACAGTCGCAGCACTTCGGTTGGTGCCGCTGCGATACAGCGATTCTTGCGTCCAGTCTGCTATCAGGACGTCCCTGAAAAATACCTGCCAGTAGAGATCGATGTATCCAACAGTTGTGGGTTGGCACGGTTGGTCAACGGTGTATTAAGTAATACCTAGATCAGAAAATGGCAGTACTATGACTGTGGAATGCAACTTCAATAATTTATGCAGTTTCCTGTATCCCTCAGAGTGTTCTTGTTACGTGAATGAAGGTGCAGGCCTAGCTAAAACGCTAGCCTTAGGAGCCTCCAAAACGCTTTCTAAGCGGCGTAACAGTCTAAGGGGTAATGGCTTTGCTTGAAATCGCTACATAGAAGGTCTGCGATAGACCTGCAACAAGCTGCTAGGTTGTTAGGCTTTTATTCCACAGAGGTATAGTCTTTTAATATCTGGTTATCTTCGTAGAGAGTATCATTTTTTTGTACTCAGCATGGGCTGGCTAAAAGACTGACTCTGACTGACGGAACCCTATGATAACGGCGGTTTTAGCCAATTATCAGCCAATAGGAAGGTGACCAGAGACA
>TARA_B110000211_G_scaffold95657_1_pt1 | contig 13945 bp, 12 predicted proteins | sample TARA_B110000211 | Tara Oceans TARA_B110000211 (sample SAMEA4397516) | marine metagenome | biome: Polar Biome; feature: [DCM] deep chlorophyll maximum layer (ENVO:01000326); material: water (ENVO:00002006), including particulate matter (ENVO:01000060) such as... | depth 30 m
AGCTTTAGTTGGTCTTTGCCAATGTTCACCGTCAAATCTTGTTTATGGAGTTGAGTTAGTGGCTGTTGCTGGAGTTAACGATAATGATATGTCTAGCCTTTCTTTATATCCAAACCCTGCAACAAGAGGTGTTGTGAATATCGAAACTGCAACTCAAGGAGACAAGCAAGTAATTGTTATGGATGTTCTTGGTAAGACAGTTATGAATACTACAATCTCTGGAACTGAATTAAATATAGCTTCTTTAAAAAGTGGTGTTTATATGGTTCAAGTGATACAAAATGATGCTACAGCTACAAGAAAATTAATTGTAAACTAAGTATCTACTACCTTTACATGAAGCCACCTCTTTTTAAAGAGGTGGCTTTTTTTATACCTATTATAAATAAGTAAAGTATAGGTTCTTATTTTTGGCATTCATTTTTTTGATTGTATTTTTGTAATCAGAATTATTAGATAAACCAACATGGGAATATTATCATCTTCAATCGCTCGAAAAGTTGCAATGGCACTTTCAGGCTTCTTTCTTGTATTTTTTCTTGGGCAACACTTCGTGATTAATCTCACATCGGTCATAGCGCCAGATACATTTAATTCGTGGTCTCATTTTATGGGTACAAATGGATTGGTGCAAGGGCTTTTGCAACCGGTTCTAATTTTTGGTGTGGTGTTTCATTTTGTTATGGGTATTGCTCTTGAAATTAAAAACACCAAAGCAAGAAAAATAAAATACACGCTATACAAAGGTAGCGCCAATGCGAGCTGGGCTTCTCGAAATATGATTGTTTCAGGACTTGTCATTTTAGCATTTTTAGGATTGCATTTTTACGACTTTTGGATTCCTGAAATGATACATAAATATATTGAGACAAACCCTGAAGATCCAACAAGGTATTTAGCAGAAACAGTTCATAAGTTTGAAAGCCCCGTTCGCGTAGGGATATACATAGTGGCTTTTGTGCTATTGTGTCTCCATCTTTGGCATGGCTTTTCTTCATCTTTTCAGAGTGTTGGCTTAAACAATGTATACACAAAGGCGCTACATGTTTTTACTAAGGTTTATGCTGTGGCGATTCCATTAGGCTTTGTTTTTATTGCCTTATACCATCATTTTAATCAACTTGACCACTAAAATTAAAAGCTATGTCGATATTAGATTCTAAAACACCTAAGGGGCCCTTAGCAGGTAAGTGGACAAAATATAAAAATGAAATTAACCTAGTAAACCCGTCCAACAAAAGGAATATTGATGTAATTGTTGTTGGTACTGGTTTGGCTGGAGGAAGTGCGGCAGCAACCTTAGCCGAGTTAGGGTATAATGTAAAAGCCTACTGTTACCAAGATTCTCCGAGGCGAGCACACTCAATTGCCGCGCAAGGAGGTATTAATGCAGCAAAGAACTACCAGGGAGATGGGGATTCTACCTATAGATTGTTTTACGATACCGTAAAGGGAGGGGACTATCGTTCTCGCGAAGCCAATGTATACAGATTGGCGGAAGTTTCCACAAACATTATTGACCAGTGCGTAGCACAGGGAGTTCCTTTTGCCCGCGATTATGGAGGTTTGTTAGACAACCGTTCTTTTGGAGGTGTACTTGTTTCAAGGACCTTTTATGCGAAAGGACAAACGGGACAACAGCTATTATTAGGTGCCTATTCGGCGATGAATCGCCAAATCGCTAGAGGAAAAATAGAGATGTTTAGTCGTCATGAAATGTTGGACGTTGTTAAAGTGAATGGAAAAGCCAGAGGTATAATAACGCGGAATTTAGTTACAGGAGAAATAGAACGTCATTCTGCACACGCTGTTGTGATTGCAACAGGCGGTTACGGAAATGTATATTATTTATCTACCAACGCGATGGGTTCTAACGCCACCGCGGCATGGAAAATACATAAAAAAGGCGCTTTTTTCGCGAACCCATGTTATACGCAGATTCATCCTACTTGCATTCCTAGATCTGGTGATTACCAATCAAAATTGACACTCATGTCTGAATCGCTTCGGAATGATGGCCGCATATGGGTGCCCAAAAACATAGAGGATGTGAAAGGGATTCAAGAAGGCACGCTAAAGCCTACCGAGCTTTCAGAAGAAAATAGAGATTATTTCTTAGAGCGTCGCTATCCTGCATTCGGGAATCTAGTTCCTAGAGATGTAGCTTCAAGAGCAGCAAAAGAACGCTGTGATGCTGGATATGGTGTAAATGCTACTGGTGAAGCTGTTTATCTGGATTTTAAATCTGCGATGCAGCGTTATGGAAAAGAGCAGGCTAAAATCCATCACATTGAAAATGCTTCCGAAGAAAAAATTATAGAACTAGGTGCTGCTATTGTAAAAGAAAAATACGGAAACCTTTTTCAGATGTATGAGAAAATTGTAGACCAAGATCCTTACAAGACTCCTATGATGATATATCCTGCCACCCACTATACGATGGGAGGCGTTTGGGTAGATTATAATTTAATGACAACAGTAGAAGGATTGTATTGTATTGGAGAAGCAAATTTTTCAGATCACGGTGCAAATAGATTAGGGGCTTCAGCTTTGATGCAAGGCCTAGCAGATGGTTATTTTGTTTTACCATATACCATAGGTGATTATCTCTCGAATGACATTCAGACAGGGAAAATTTCTACAGACACACCAGAATTTGAAATTTCAGAAAAGGAAGTGAAGGAAAAAATTAATTTCTTTGTCAATAATGAGGGGACACATTCTGTAGATTATTACCATAAAAAACTGGGATTAATTATGTGGAACAAGGTTGGAATGGCAAGAAATAAAGAAGGTTTAACAGAAGCTATGGCCGAAATTAAAGCGTTGAGAGAAGACTTTTGGCAAAATGTAAAAGTCACAGGAGGGAACGACCAGATGAACCCTGAACTGGAAAAAGCAGGACGGGTTGCAGATTTTCTAGAATTAGGCGAATTATTCGCTAAAGATGCCTTGGACAGAGAAGAGTCTTGCGGTGGACATTTTAGAGAAGAATCTATAGAAGTTGACGGAGAACAAAAAGGCGAAGCAAAGCGTAAAGATGAGGAATATGCCTATGTCTCTGCTTGGGAATACAAGGGAGAACCTGGAGATGCCATTCTGCACAAGGAGGAGTTAGAATTTAACGATATTGAGTTAAAACAACGTTCATACAAATAAAAAGCACCATGAATTTAACACTTAAAATTTGGAGACAAAAGGATGCAAAATCCAAGGGTAAAATGGTCTCATACGAAGTAACCGAAATTTCGGATGACATGTCTTTTTTAGAAATGATGGATGTTTTAAACGAGCAACTAATAAATAAAAATGGAGACCCTGTAGCCTTCGACCACGATTGTCGTGAAGGTATTTGCGGGATGTGTTCGATGTTTATTAACGGAGAAGCGCATGGCCCCGGCCGAGGTGTCACTACTTGTCAACTGCACATGCGGATGTTTAAGGATGGCGATACCATAACCATCGAGCCTTTTCGGGCAAAAGCATTTCCGATAATTAAAGATTTGGTTGTTAATCGGATGGCTTTTGATAGAATACAGCAATCAGGGGGGTATATTTCTGTGAACACTTCTGGGAATACTCAGGACGCTAATGCTATTCCAATTTCAAAGCAGGCTGCAGATACAGCAATGGACGCAGCTACTTGTATTGGTTGTGGGGCTTGTGTGGCGACTTGTAAAAACTCATCAGCGATGCTTTTTGTTGGCGCTAAAGTTTCGCAGTACGCACTATTGCCTCAAGGTCAAGTAGAAGCAGGAGAACGCGTTTTAAATATGGTTGAGCAAATGGATAAAGAAGGCTTCGGAAACTGTACAAATACGGGGGCCTGTGAAATAGAATGCCCTAAAGGAATTTCACTAGAGAATATAGCAAGACTAAATCGAGAGTATTTAAAGGCGAGCGTATAATAAATCGTCCTGCTGTTTTTAGATGAGGTTGTTCCCAAGATGTAACTTCATCATCTTTGCCGTCACAGGACACCATGTTTTATTTATTTGAATTAGACTACATAGAGACAAATAAAGAGGATGGTTTGGTCATTTCTTTGGTAAATTTGAGATGTACCAGGCGTACATATTTTGATAGAAAACGGCTGTCTCTCTCTCAATAAACGATACCTGTACTAACTATATTATCGAAAGATGAATCCTTCAAAATTAACGAACATTTCAACAAGTATCTTTACGGTAATGAGTCAACTGGCTCAAGAAAATAATGCCATTAATCTTGCCCAAGGGTTTCCAGATTTTGAGAGCGATCCACGTCTAATAGAGTTAGTTGCCAAAGCAATGCGTGATGGCTATAATCAATACGCGCCCATGGCAGGTGATATTGGTCTTCGAAAAACAATTTCAAATAAAACGGAATCACTTTATGAAAAAAGCTACAATCCACAGACCGAAGTGACTATTACTGCCGGGGCAACCCAAGCTATATTCACTGCCATCGCGGCTACCATTCATAGTGGTGACGAGGTGCTTATCTTTACCCCAGCCTACGATTGCTATGAACCAACCATAAGACTTTTTGGTGGTGTTCCCGTTTCAGTTCAACTAAAATCTCCTGCATTCCAGCCCGATTGGCATGAAGTTTCAAAAAAGATTAGTTCGAAAACAAGAATGATAATTATCAACACACCTCACAATCCAAGCGGAACCTTATTTTCAGAAAGTGACATGCGGCAATTGGAGGATCTAGCAGTTAGACACGACCTTCTTGTGATTAGCGATGAGGTGTATGAACATATTGTCTTTGATGGAGAACGACATTATAGTGCTGCCATGTTTCCTAAATTGGCGTCAAGAAGTTTTATCACGGGCTCATTTGGCAAAACATTTCACAATACTGGATGGAAAATGGGATTTTGTATTGCTCCCATAAAACTCACTAAGGAATTTCAAAAAGTGCATCAATACAATGTGTTTTGTGTAAATCATCCAATACAAAAGGCTTTGGCAACGTATATGGAAGACCCAAACACCTACTTAGGGCTTTCCGCTTTTTACCAACAAAAACGAGACTTTTTTCTCAGTCTTTTGAAGAATTCTAAGTTTGAAATAATACCCTCTAAAGGAACGTACTTTCAGTTGTTGAATTTCTCAAAAATTTCTTCCGATGGAGATGTCAATTTTGCTGAGTGGCTCACGAAAAAGCACAAGGTGGCAACGATACCTACATCGGTTTTTAACTCCAACAAGGAGGATTTCACCCAAATTCGAGTTTGTTTTGCAAAAGAAGAAAAGACCTTAATGAAAGCTGCTTCTATATTGAATGCGATATAGATTGGCCTAACCGAAGAACTATAAATTTTACCAATTACTTAATTATCACATACGATTGCGCTTGATAGTATACCCAGGTTTTAAATGGTAACTTTACATTTCTACAGAAAAAAATTAATAAATTATGGATAACAATGGTAGTCACAACGGTGGCGATATTAGCAAGTGCCCATTTATGGGTGGAGAACAAAAGCAGAGTGCTGGCGGGGGTACAACAAACCGAGACTGGTGGCCTAATCAACTAAAGCTAAATATTTTAAGACAAAATGATTCTAAATCTGATCCAATGGGTCAAGGGTTTAACTACGCCAAAGAGTTTGAGAGTCTAGATTTGAAATCCATAAAAACAGATCTTGTCGATTTGATGACAACCTCACAAGACTGGTGGCCGGCGGATTATGGTCACTATGGTCCTTTTTTTATTCGTATGGCCTGGCACAGTGCGGGTACCTACCGAATCAGTGATGGACGTGGAGGCGCAAATACAGGAAGCCAACGTTTTGCACCACTAAATAGCTGGCCAGACAATGGAAATCTTGACAAGGCTCGGTTATTATTGTGGCCAATAAAGAAGAAATATGGAAAGAAAATATCCTGGGCAGATCTAATGATTTTAGCGGGAAACTGTGCTCTAGAATCAATGGGCTTTGAGACTTTTGGATTCGCTGGCGGAAGAGAAGATGTTTGGCATCCAGAAGAAGATATTTATTGGGGTTCAGAAACGGATTGGTTAGGTGATAAACGTTATACCGGCGATCGTCAATTAGAGAGTCCACTTGGGGCTGTCCAAATGGGGCTTATTTATGTGAACCCTCAAGGGCCGAATGATAATCCTGATCCGCTATTATCTGCAAATGATGTTAGAGAAACGTTTGGTCGTATGGCCATGAATGATGAAGAGACTGTCGCTCTTGTAGCTGGAGGACACACCTTTGGGAAAGCGCACGGTGCTGCAGATCCAGACGTATATGTAGGAAGAGAACCAGCAGGTGCACCTATTGAAGATCAAAATTTAGGATGGAAAAACACCTTTGGTTCTGGGACTGGAGATGATACAATTACTAGTGGTATAGAAGGTGCTTGGACCCCAAATCCAACACAATGGGATCATGACTATTTTGAAGTGTTACTAGGGTATGATTGGGAATTAACGAAAAGTCCAGCCGGAGCGCATCAATGGACGCCAACATCGGCTTCAAATGCGAAAATGGCACCGAGAGCCGGGGATGCATCAAAGAACCAGGTTCTTATGATGACCACGGCAGATATGGCTTTAAAAATGGATCCAATTTATGAGCCCATTTCTAGACATTTCCACCAAAATCCAGAGGAGTTTGCAGCTGTTTTTGCAAGAGCTTGGTTTAAATTGACACATAGAGATATGGGCCCAAGAACTCGTTATCTTGGGGTAGAAGCTCCGAAAGAAGAACTCATCTGGCAAGACCCGATTCCGGCGGGGACCCATACATTAATTGAAGAAAAAGACATCACTACTTTAAAGGATTCAATTCTTAGTTCTGGTCTTAGCATCGCTCAATTAGTCACTACCGCTTGGGCATCTGCATCCACTTTCCGTGGTTCGGACATGAGAGGTGGCGCAAATGGAGCTCGCATACGTCTTTCACCGCAGAAAGATTGGCAAGTAAACAACCCAGCGGAACTTTCTAAAGTTTTAGAGACCCTTGAAGGAATTCAAAGAGAATTCAACGCAGCTCAAACGGGTGATGCTGCGGTGTCGTTAGCAGACTTAATTGTTTTGGCCGGATCTGCAGCTATTGAAAAGGCAGCTAAAAATGGAGGAAGCGATTTAAAAGTTCCTTTCACTCCAGGCAGAGAAGATGCATCGCAAGAGCAAACGGATGTAGCTTCATTTGGAATCCTTGAGCCAAGAGCTGATGGGTTTAGAAACTTCTTAAAGGATAATCAAATCACCTCTGCAGAGGAATTGCTAATCGATAGATCACAATTGATGAACCTCACTGCACCAGAGATGACCGTTCTATTGGGCGGTATGCGTGTGCTAAACACAAACTTTGATCAATCAAGTCATGGGGTGTTTACCGATCATGAAGAAAAGCTTACAAATGACTTCTTCCTCAACCTCTTAGATATGAGTATTACTTGGAAGGCTACTTCAAAAGACGATCGTATTTTTGAAGGACGCAATCGGGCAACAGGAGCACTTAAATGGACAGCTACTAGGGCAGACCTTATCTTTGGATCTAACTCAGAACTTCGAGCAATCGCGGAAGTATACGGATGTGAGGACTCGAAAGATAAATTCTTAGAGGACTTTGCCAAGGCATGGACAAAGGTGATGCGTCTTGATAGGTTTGATCTGTCATAGCTCATTTGCATTACTCAAATTAACTTACAGCGCTTTTTTTTGCTGAAATAAATGCGGAACAGTATCTTTACTATTCCGCATTTTTAATGAGATATGATACAACAATTTTTTGAAGCTATTAAAAAGGAAGATTCCGAAGCTGTAAGAAACATTCTAACAGCAGAACCACATTTGGTGAATGAAACTGATTTGCGCGGGTCTACACCTTTATTGCTCGCGGCTTATTACGGTTTTACTGAAATTTCGGAGTCGATCCTTCAGTATCCTCAAAATATAGATGCACAAGATACTTCAGGAAATACAGCTCTTATGGGGGTCTGTTTTAAGGGCTACAATGAGCTAGCCAAGCTGTTGATTGAGAACGGAGCAAATGTAAATATTAAGAACTTCAATGGAACTACTGCTTTAATATTTGCAGCTACTTTTGGAAAAAAGGAGATTGTAATATCGTTGCTTGGATGTGGAGCAGATCCATCCATAAAAGACGATAAAGGATATTCAGCTATAGATCATGCAAAAATGCAGGATAGAGATGAGATTGTTAAACTCTTTTGAAAATTTGGCCCAATGAAACCTCTTTCGGTTACAATAATACAATCGGATCTGCATTGGGAGAACCCCAAAGCCAATCGTCTAAATTTTTCAAATAAAATACAAAGCATAACTGAAAATACAGATTTGGTTATTTTACCAGAAATGTTCACCACTGGATTTTCGATGCACGCTGAATCGTTGGCAGAAGCCCCGCATGGCGAAACACTAAGTTGGATGATTTCCGAGGCAAAAAAATATGACCTGGCTATCACGGGAAGTATTATAGTTAAGGAGAATGATCGGTTTTATAATCGCTTGTATTTTGTATTTCCAAACGGTGAGTTCAAACAGTATGATAAGAGACATGCGTTTACACTCGCAGGAGAGCATCATACTTATACTGCGGGTAAAAAACAATTGTTTGTTGATTATAGGGGGTGGAAAATTTTTCCACTAATCTGTTATGACCTCCGATTTCCCGTTTGGGCTAGAAATGTTGCTGAATACGATTTACTGCTTTATGTTGCGAATTGGCCGGTAAAACGGATTATGGCTTGGGATACACTACTAAAAGCTCGCGCTATTGAAAACATGGCATATTGCGTTGGTGTAAATCGCGTTGGCCTTGATGGCAATGGACATGAGTATAGCGGGCATTCGGCAATTTTTGATGTCTTAGGCAAACAAATTTCAAAAAATGGTTCTGAAAAGGAATTTGTTGAAACAGTTTCGTTGAGCAAGGAGTATTTAAACAATCAAAGGAAAAAGCTTCCGTTTTTAAACGATGGTGATTTATTTGCGATCGAATGAGAAGGTTTCATTTAAGCTCCAATTTGAATTGACTTCAATTTTTGACGGATAGTATATGATTTCTTCCGGAGCTCTGCGTTCAATAAAGCTTCCGCTATCCCACTTTCCATTTCCATTTTCATCGTATATAAAGCGCACATAGTATTCTCCCGGTAGTATATAATCAAAGTAAACAGGTTCATTTTTAGTTAAATACACTTCCTTAAGAACGGCGTATTTTTCATTTACAAACTGTACAATAAGTGATGTTTGGGGAAAATTTGTAAGTGTCATACTGAGTGTGCCGTAGTCTGAAAGTGGCTTTGTTGTAACTCTATATCTTAGCGTATCGTTTGTTTCATTATAAAAATCTGAAAATGCTCCTGGGAGCAATGTGATATTATATCGCTGTTCCTCTTTTAAGGCAAAAACGACTTTTGCTGTATTGTAGATCGAATCGAGACCAAGTGTTGCGAGAATTACCAGCGAGTCGCCATCTACTATTTGAAGTTTTTCAGAATCAAAGGAACTAATAGGGGTATTGGACGTAATTTTAAAAGTATCCTTTGGGGTCAGAATACCGGCATTTAATGGGCTAAAACGCAAGGTGTCTCTATACAAATCCTTCATTCTTACGTTTAGGGTATCCTGGTAGCTGCCATTTCTTGCAAAAAAGACTAAGGAGTCTAACGTGGTTTCTGGTTTGAACCAATATTGCAGCGAATCTGCTTTTAGGTCTTTCAGCAGTCGTGAATCAAATCCCTCAGGGGTATTCGATAATAGCTCTAGTGATATGCCTTCCGAGTCACCTTCATATCCAAATGAGATATGGTTCTTGCTAATATGTTTAGCTCTTCCCATCTTATTTGGAACATCTTCTCTAAACAAGGTTAACGCATAAGAACTATCGCTAGGAATGGAAACAGTGGAATTTACAAATCCAATTTTGTCTTTTGTAGGTTGATATGTGTAATTGCTATTTTCTTCCTTCAGCGCTAGTAAAAGATAGGAGCCCTCTTTTAAATTAGTGAATTCGAATGTGCCTGTACTATCTTTTGAAATTGTGATATAGGTTGGTTTTTCAGAAAAAACCAGGGAATCTTTAAACAGTTCATTCATTTCATAGAGCAAAAGGCTTGTGGGTTGCTCTGGACTAATAAATTGCGCGTCTTTAACTTTTCCTGAAAGCTTTAAACTATCAATAAAAGTGCCCGTAGAAAAGACATATTTAAAATATTCATAGACGTTTCCTTCGTTATTGTCGGTGATGCTATTTCCGAAATTAAACGAATAGGTGGTGTTGTCTTCTAAGGTGTCTAATATTTTTATTTTGAGAGTTTTAGAAGCATTTAGGGGGGTGATTTGCGGAGTATATTTAAGCGGTGGTGAAACGATTAGTTCTTTTTGAAGGTCTTTCAGCTTAATATACTCGTCAAAGGTAATTTTAATTTCATTTCCAGTAAACGAGGTGCTATAGTTTTCTGGGCTGCTTTTTACAATTATTGGCGGGATACTGTCTTTTTTCCCCCCAGTTGGAGCTCCCTTCTTGGCGCAATCCACAAATGAAAGTAAAAATAAAAATAGAATAGGGACGTAGAGCAACCTATGTTTCATCGAGCAAAAGTAATAAGATTTTTTTAGTCCCCTCTTCTTTTCAGAGACGGATTTTAGTTAAGCAATCGCCATGGTGGCCAAACTAATTTTTAGGTTCGATTCTTTTAACAATTGGAGGGCGCAATTTTCGAGGGTAGCTCCGGTCGTAACAATATCATCTACAAGTAAAATATGTTTGTTCGTTATAAGGCTCGTATTTTGAAGTTTGAATATTTCTTCCAAATTAAAACGGGTTATTCTTTGTTTAAAAACTTGAGAGCCGGTTTTGGAGACTTTTATTAAAACGTTGTCGCAATATTCTATTTCCAGCGATTTGGCTATTTCTTTTCCGAAACCTTCCACTTGATTATACCCCCTCTTCTTTAATTTTTGTCTGTGCAGAGGCACTGGAATAACTAGGTCGATGTTATTAAATTCAGGTATTTCTGAAAGCTCACTTCCTAGCCACTTGCCAAAAAAAGCACTGATTTGTTTCTGCCCTCGATATTTTAAATGGTGTAATAATTCTTGTGTAATTCCTTTTTTCTGAAACTGAAAAAGGGCAGTTGCATTCTCTACAGGAAACCTTCCGCTGAAAATATTTTTCATTGCAGGGTTTTTATTTAAGTGATGGCTGGCAAGAGGCAATTCATGTCTGCAGCGAAGACAAAGTACGATCTCATGTTTTGAAAGTATCGTCTCGCAACCGAAGCAAGTCTTTGGAAATAAAAGGTTTAACATTATTTTTTTGTTATTTTTCATTTAAAGAACGTTTTATTTTTACACACTACGTACTTTTGCTACATTGTAATTTAAACGAATAAAAATATGGAATCTGAGAACAATAGCAATAAATTCAAGGTATTAATTGGGATATTGATTTTGTTGTTAATAGGCCTAACTGTATATACAGTGTCCTTATATAAGGACAGTAAAAATACGGTTGCAGGATTGGAGCAACAAAAAATAGAAATTCAAAGTGAACTTGAAGCCTTGCTTACAAATTACGATGAAGTAATTCAGGAGAATGAATTGAAAGACAAGGACCTGTTGGCTGCTAGAGAAAGAATCGAATTGTTATTGGATTCTGTTAAAGGTGCTGAAGCAAATGTTGCGCTAATTGGGAGGTATCGATCTGAAATTAAAAAGTTGAAGGATGAGCGCAAGAAGATGTTCCTAAAGGCAGACAGCTTAATTTTTGTAAATCAGCAATTGGAATCTCAACGCGATAGTACCACAAATGTTTTGGAAAAAACCTATCTCGTGGTTGACTCTGTAAGCCAACAAAATATGGATATGGAGGAAACCATAAGAAAAGGTGCCGAAATAAAAGCGATCGACCTGCAAGGGGAGGCCGTTATTATCAGAAAAAACGGAAAACTTGTAGATACAAGACGTTCTTCTAGAGCCGACAAGGTAAGAACTTGCTTTACATTAGCACCTAATTCAATCGCAGAAAAAGGAGATAAATTACTTTATGTTCAAGTAATAAATCCACAAAATAATCTATTGGGGTCAAAGCAGTTGGTGTCATTCGATGAGGGAGATCTTAGTTATAGCGCTTCTACTAGCGTGTATTATGAGAATGACGAATTGGACGTATGTGTCTTGGTAGATGCAACTGAGGATGATTTAATCGCTGGAAGATATGTGATTAATGTTTTTGATGGGGCGAAGATAATTTCAACAGCTACGATGGTTCTTAATTAATACGCTTTCGGGCTATAAAAAGGCAACCCTGCTAAAAAAACGGAGAACATTTAAAAACATCTAAAGTCATTCAGACGTTTAGATGTTTTTTTTTGCATTAAATATAAATCTAGCATTGGCAGTCAGAGGGCTTTTCCTATTTTTGCCACATGGCAAAGAACGAAGATCAGTTTAAGAAAGTAATATCACACGCAAAAGAGTACGGATATATTTTTGCATCCAGTGAGATTTATGATGGACTTAGTGCGGTATATGATTATGCGCAAAATGGGGTCGAACTTAAAAAGAATATTAGAGAGTACTGGTGGCGTAGTATGGTATATATGAACCAAAATATTGTTGGGATTGATTCGGCAATATTAATGCACCCTACCACCTGGAAAGCATCTGGGCATGTTGATGCCTTTAGTGACCCTTTGATCGATAATAAGGATTCAAAGAAGCGATATCGTGCCGATGTCTTGATTGAAGATTATGCTGAAAAACTAAATCAAAAAGCACAAAAGGAAATTAATAAGGCAAGGAAACGATTTGGCGAAAGTTTTGACGAAGCCGAATTTGTAAGCACGAACACGCGAGTAATTGGTTATAAGGGCAAGCAAAAGGAAATATTGGAGAGAATGGGGCGGTCTCTCGAGGCAGAAGATCTGGCAGATGTAAAAGCATTAATAGACGAATTGGGAATTGCCGACCCCGATACAGGCTCAAAGAACTGGACAGAAGTGCGTCAATTCAACTTAATGTTTGGAACTAAATTAGGAGCCTCTGCAGAAACTGCGATGGATTTATACCTGCGCCCAGAAACTGCTCAAGGTATTTTTGTGAACTTTCAAAACGTGCAGAAAAGTGGAAGGATGAAAATCCCTTTTGGAATTGCTCAAACAGGAAAAGCCTTCAGAAATGAAATTGTCGCCCGTCAGTTTATCTTTAGAATGCGAGAATTTGAACAAATGGAAATGCAGTTCTTTGTGCGACCTGGTGAAGAAATGAAATGGTACGAGTACTGGAAAGAAACTCGTTTGAAGTGGCATCATTCCTTAGGGCTGGGAGAAGAGAATTATCGCTTCCACGATCACGAAAAATTAGCGCATTACGCCAATGCAGCGGCAGATATAGAGTTTGATTTTCCTTTTGGTTTTAAAGAGTTAGAAGGGATTCATTCGCGTACAGATTTTGATTTGAAAGCGCACGAAGAGTTTTCAGGTAAAAAGCTTCAGTTTTTTGACCATGAGTTGAATAAGAGTTATACTCCTTATGTAGTCGAGACGTCAATAGGGTTAGACCGAATGTTTTTAGCAGTTTTCAGTAAATCACTTCAGGAAGAAACCTTGGAAGATGGCAGTACCAGAACAGTATTAAGACTTCCATCTATTCTTGCTCCTGTAAAAGCAGCAGTTTTACCACTTATAAAGCGAGATGGCTTGCCCGAAATTGCGGCGCAAATTATTGAAGATTTAAAATGGGAATACAATGTTATATATGATGAAAAGGATGCTGTTGGAAGACGTTATCGACGTCAAGATGCGAATGGCACACCATTTTGTATCACCGTTGACCACCAAACAAAAGAAGATCAAACCGTGACGATTCGATATAGAGATAGCATGGAACAGGAACGCATTCCGATTCAAGGTATTTCAGAAAAAATGAAGGAAAGCATATCGTATCAGCATTGGTTGAAATAATTTTT
>TARA_B110000211_G_scaffold63394_1_pt1 | contig 13871 bp, 9 predicted proteins | sample TARA_B110000211 | Tara Oceans TARA_B110000211 (sample SAMEA4397516) | marine metagenome | biome: Polar Biome; feature: [DCM] deep chlorophyll maximum layer (ENVO:01000326); material: water (ENVO:00002006), including particulate matter (ENVO:01000060) such as... | depth 30 m
CGGTGAAGCAATCGCCCGTACTTTGGCTCGCGATGGCGCTAAAGTCGTTGGTTTGGATATTCCACCAGCAGAAGGCGACTTGAGCCGTGTGATGGCTGAAATTGGTGGCGAAGTTCTACTGGCCGACATTTCATCCGCAGAAGCGCCACAGCAAATTTCAGACAAACTGAAAGAACTAGGTGGCGGTGACGTGATCGTTCACAACGCCGGTGTTACCCGCGATAAAATGCTTGCGAACATGCCTGAGCACTGGTGGAACATGACCATCGACATCAACTTACTGGCTGAAGAGCACATCAACGATGCGCTAATCGCTAACAAAACCATCAACAAAGGCGCGAGCATCATCTGCGTATCTTCTATGAATGGTATTGCTGGTCAGGTGGGTCAAACTAACTACGCCGCTTCTAAAGCAGGTGTAATTGGTTACGTTCAATACATGGCGCCTGTACTTGCTAAGCAAAACATCAGCATCAACGCCGTTGCCCCTGGCTTTATCGAAACTCAGATGACAGACGCGATTCCATTCATGACTCGTGAAGTTGGTCGTCGTTTGAACTCATTGTCTCAAGGCGGTAAGCCAGTAGACGTTGCAGAAACCATCGCTTTCTTCGGTAACCCAGCATCTAGCGGTGTGAGCGGTAACGTAGTACGTGTATGTGGTCAGTCTCTAGTGGGTGCATAATTAACGCCCTCTTTTGAACTGAATAAAAAGCCGGCTTACATGCCGGCTTTTTTGTGCCTTTAATTATTTAATTTCGATATAACCTTGTTGGGTTACGCGCTTCGCGCTAACCACAACCTACTTTTCTGAATACTATTTACAGGAGATTTCTCAACGTTTTTTCTTCGCGTTTTTCTTTAGCGGTTTGCGCTTTTAATATTTGATTACCGTAGGTTGCGGTTAGCGACAGCGTAACCCAACACTCGACATCAGCATAAGTTTGTTGGTTACGCGCTTCGCGCTAACCACAATCTACTACCTTAAAGAACTATTCACAGGGACAGTCCTCAGCGTTTTTTCTGCTCTTTTTTCTTACGCAAAAAGTCTTTCACCGGGGTCTTTTTTGCTGGTAATGCACCTTCAAATCGCTTACGCATTTCATCGACTTTTTCTTCTTTTTCACGGTGCGATTTCTCTGCGCGATGCTTTTCACCGGCTTTGGTGAAATCGACCACCTTATTATTTGAATCAGACATATAGCTTCGAATCCTACCTTTCGATGAATCGTCATGACTTGATAATCCTCATGCTATCATCCCATTTCAGCCAACGACCAGCCAGAACTGACCTGTATGACCTTTGTTTCACCCAATTGCTTGCCTTCTGAGTTGCCCATTGATGATGTCATTGATGACATCAAAGATACACTCACGCAGTCAAGTAACCTCATTCTGATTGCCGCCCCCGGTGCCGGTAAAACCACCCGCGTACCATTGGCTCTTCTTAATGAAGCCTGGCTGAAAGGTAAGAAAATCTTAATGCTGGAGCCTCGTCGAGTCGCTGCCCGAAATGCCGCGACGTTTATGGCCTCGCAGCTATCTGAGCCTTGCGGTCAGACCGTTGGCTATCGTATGCGGCGTGACAGCAAGGTCAGTAAAAATACGCGTATAGAGGTGGTTACAGAAGGCATTCTGACCCGTTTATTACAGAGCGACCCTGAACTTAGCGACGTCGGCTTAATTATTTTTGATGAATTCCACGAGCGTCATTTAGCATCCGATTTGGGCTTATCACTGAGCCTTCAATGTCAGCAGGTATTTAACCCTGATCTTAAATTATTGGTGATGTCCGCCACATTGGACAGCGATACATTGAGCACCTTACTCAATGCCCCCGTCATTCAATCCGAAGGGCGAAGCTACCCAGTCGAAACGCATTACCGCCCTGCTCGCGATACTAATGAATATCTGCCGCGTCAAATGAGCCGCGTGATCAGCGAAGCGGTAAGAGAAAATCCTGCAGGCGATATCTTGGCTTTTCTGCCCGGTGTGGGTGAAATCAATCGTGTGCAAGAGCAATTAGGCTCGACTCTGGATGAAACAATTATATTGCCGCTCCATGGTCAGCTATCGGATAAAGAACAGAAGCAAGTATTGCAACCTGATCCAAGTAACCAAAGAAAAATTATCCTTGCTACCAATATCGCAGAAAGCTCACTGACCATTGATGGCGTCAGTATTGTTATTGATTCAGGTTTAGAAAAGCGCGTTACCTTTCGGCCAAATCTAGGCTTAAGCGAATTGGCTACAGAAAATATTTCACGCGCCAGCGCCACACAACGCCAAGGCCGTGCAGGCCGACAATCGCCGGGTCAGTGTTATCGCTTATACAGCGAAACCAGCCTACAACAACGGCAAGATCATATTAAAGCTGAAATACTCAGCACGGATTTAACCTCGCTACTTGGTGATTTGCTGAGCTGGGGCGCCAGTGCTGATGAGCTGGATTGGCTCACTCCTCCGCCTCAAGGGCACCTCAACCAAGCCGAAGATTTACTCACCATCCTAGGCATACTGAAGAATGGACAGGTAACAGCACACGGCCAACAATGCTTAGATTCAGGGTTAGATACACGCTTAGCCAATATGATTATTCGCGGCCGCGAGCTAGGCATGGAACAAGCTGCTACAGAGTTGGCAGCTTTGCTACAAGAACCCACGCTGTTGCGTCCCTTTGCTGACATAGAACAAGCGGTTCACGTCTTAAAGAACAAACCCGTATGGAAACAACGCATACAGCCGCAAGCCAAACGCTGGGGTTCAAAAAATAGCGAGACTGAATACGCCGACCTTGGATTATTACTGGGCTGTGCCTTTCCTGACCGAATTGCCAAACTGCGTAGTAACGAGCAACCGCAACGCTATCAGTTAGCGTCTGGCAGTGGTGCTGAATTGGATCAAAAAGCAGCGTTAATCGGTACAACTTGGTTAGCCTGTGCTGAAATTTCAGGCGGTCAACCTAACCGCATACGCCAAGCAAGCAAACTATCCACCGATTCACTCAAACAGCTCATAACCTTGCATCCCAACATGAGCCAACGCCATGTCGATATTCGTTGGTTAGAGAGCGGACAGTTACTGGCAGAAGAGCAACAACGCCTAGGAGCATTAGTCGTAAAATCCCAAAAAATTATCAATCTAACAGATGATGATTGGTTACTGGCATGGCATGAACAATTCGAGAAACATGGCTTAGCCTTGCTTAACTGGGATGACAGCGCCATTGGTTTACGTGCCCGTTTAGCCCTTGCCCATCAACACCAACCTAATGACTGGCCGGATGTTTCGGATGATGCCCTGCTTGCATCACTATCAGAATGGCTTGACCCGTTTCTAACAGGCGTTCGAAACACCAAGGCATTAAAAAAACTAAACCTTAACGAAGCTCTTTTATCCCTACTTACGTGGGAGCAACAGCAAGCATTAAACCGCTTAGCGCCAACCCATATTAAAGTCGCCAGCGGCTCGAATGTTCGTATCGACTATTCGCAAAACCCTCCGGTGCTCGCGGTAAAACTCCAAGAGATGTTCGGCTATGAAGGTCAGCCTAGTGTGATGAATGGCCAGCTGCCCCTGTTGATCCACTTACTCTCTCCTGCGCGCCGTCCATTGCAAGTCACACAAGATCTGCCCCACTTTTGGCGCAACAGCTACGCCGACGTCAGGAGAGACATGCGAGGGCGCTACCCTAAACATCCTTGGCCCGAAGACCCGCTGTCGCACGAGGCCACTCGGTTTACAAAAAAGCGCCAAAAATGAGACCTTGTCGCTGGTCAAAAGCAGCCAAAACACGATACAATTCGTTACATTGAACAAACGTACAACTATAAAAAAACGCCATTCAATTCTGAATATGGACATCCGGAGGAAGCCCTTTGCGTAAAATAATCCCAGTCACTGTGATAACAGTGATCGTACTAGGAGCCGTTTGGACGCTGAATAAGAATCAACTTATTTCTATTCCTCTCAACTCCCCTGGAGTCACAGAATCCAAAGCAGTGCCCGCGAATCAGCCAAGTGTTCATCACTACGATACGGTTCTGAACACAGGCACATCAACAGCGCACTCGCACGATCATCACAATGATCATGACAACGAGCTACCTCCAGAATTAGAAGAGTACATAGAATCAAGACGCAAACCAGCCAGCGAAATTAAAGTCGTTAATCATGGCAATGGCACAGCAACCGCTTACCCCGGCGATCAGTGGTCAACCGTTATGATGATGGTTATTGATGAAGACGGAACACGCAGAATGGTTGAACGACAAATAGAACCCATAGGGACATTGGAGATTAAATAGTGAATTATTTAACTAAATTGATATTTATACCGCTCGCCATTTTATCGGTAGCAAGTGCTAAAGCAGACATCATTATTGTGAATGGTGACTCATATAACGAAGGTTTAAACGATCGTACTGTGGTAACAAGTGTTGGTGGAAACCCAGGCACTACAGTGGGAGAGCAACGATTAAAAGTGTTTGAAAAAGCTGCAGAAATTTTAAACGCATCTTTGGATGTAACAGCACCAGTAAAAGTGCAAGCTGCTTTTAATAGTATGTCCTGCAACAGCAGAGAGGGCGAGTTAGGCTATGCCGGCCCTGAGGGTATTGAATACTCGCTCGAAGGTCAATCAGCTATTCCTCACGCGCTTTATAATCAACTAGTAGGTGAAGACGTAGATCCCGATACCTCAGAGATCTACGCCAGATTCAACAGCAGCATAGATAATAACGATAACTGTTTGTCTGATACCAACTGGTATTATGGCTTTGACGCACCTGAAGGTTACGACATATCCCTACTGACTGTCGTACTGCATGAAATTACTCACGGCTTAGGTTTTTTAAGTTTCTTCCCACAAGACGGAGGATTCGGCGCTTTATGGAACGACGGGTTTAATAACCTGACTGAATTATATGACCCTTTCAGCCGAAACCTACTCAATGCAGAGACCGGTGAGTATCTCATCGATCAAGCAAAAAACGATCGATACTTATCATTAAGAAACACCTCTAATTTAGTATGGGACGGTAGCTATGTGAACAGTAAGGCAACCAACCTAACTGAAGGGGTAAACAATGACCATGTTCAAATATACGCCCCTGCATCCTATGAAAGAGGATCATCAACCTCCCACTTCGACACAGCACTATCTCCCAACGAGTTAATGGAGCCTACGTATGCGGAATTTGAGGATAACGCAGGTCTAGCGCTTGAAGCATTACTCGACATTGGCTGGCAACCAAACCCCGACAACCTTCCGAATTACGCCCCGGTACTCGACGCTATCGGCGCACTCGCCCTTAATGAGGATTCGTCGCTAGCAGTCGATCTTTCTGGCAGCGACCTCAATGGCGACCCACTTGTATATTCGCTAGCTAATGTCGACAGCAACATCGGCGCGGTTCTCGACGGTACCAGACTTACACTAACGCCTATTAGTAACTTCAACGGCGAAGGAACGATTACAGTTCAAGTCTCTGACGGTGAGTCAGTCGATAATGAAATAGTGACAGTCACTGTAAATCCAGTAAATGACGCTCCCACATTGAGCGCAATCGGCAATCAAGTTCTACCGGAAGATACCTCGAAAACGATTACACTTAACGCCACGGATATAGATACTACTAACCTAACGTACTCAATTAATAACGCTTCTGCGGAGATCGGGGCGAGTATTAATGGCAGCGAGCTAACCTTCACACCTGCCGCTAATTTTTACGGTAATGGCGACATCACGATTCATGTTAGTGATGGTGAGTTTTCAGACAGTGAAACCATTTCCGTCACGGTAATTAACGTAGGCGACGCGCCTGTTCTCAATGCCATTAACAACCTAACCTTGAATGAAGATGCGTCCTTGCAGGTTACACTCAGTGCCAGTGATGCCGATAACGACGAATTAACGTTCACACTCGAAACCACTAATACTGAGTTAAACGCCGTCATTGACGGGAGTTTACTGACAATTACACCAGACGCGAACTACAACGGCGTCGGTGAGATAGTGATATCAGTCAGCGACGCTTTACTGTCAGATTCTGAAACCTTGAACGTTAATGTCATTGGACAAAATGACGCCCCAACCATCGAGAGTATCGCCAACCAAACGATAAATGAAGACACTACACTGAATTTATCATTAATTGCTGCAGACGTAGATGAAGATGTTTTAACTTACTCAGCCACAAGCTCTACAACAGACATAAACGTTGCCGTCACTGGGAATCAACTCACTCTGACACCAGCAAATAATTTCTCCGGAGCCGCCAATATCAGCGTCACTGTCAATGACGGTACAACCACCGCAACGGATACCTTTGTATTCACGGTGAACGGGGTAAATGATGCACCTATCCTTGATATTCCTAATAGCGCAACGTTTAACGAAGACACCACCCTTCGCTTCGCTCTCTCGGCTACGGATATCGATAACAGCGATTTAACCTACAGTGCGGTTTCAGACAGTAGTGAGCTACAGATCGCCTTGGTTGGTCCGTTGTTAATTGTTACTCCTAATGCCGATAATAATGACACACACACCATTACTGTGACCGTATCGGATGGTGCACTGACCGATACTGCCAACTTAGAGCTCATCATTACACCTATTAACGATGCGCCAGAAATAAGCGCCATCGGCAGCACAACCTTTGATATCGCGTCAGGTCTAAGCGTCAACCTGACGGCCTCCGACGTCGACGGCGATGACATTACTTTCGCTGCGACCAGTGATGATGAATCTTTAATGATCGCCACAGCCACAGGGTCGACTCTGATTTTAACAGCCTCGGATACTTTCAATGGTTCTGCGCTCATTACCGTGACCGCAACAGACGGTGAACTATCAGATAGCACCAGTTTCACGGCTACGGTTACTGGAGGTGATGACCTCGTCCCTCTAAGTGTTAACATCAACGGCAATGCTATTTCTAATGGTGATACCTTAGTACTTACCCATTTAGAGAACCTTGATCTCGCTGCCGCTGGCGGAGATTTCACGTATGACTTCAGCGTGAATTACAACGGCTCAAGCCGCAGTGATCTATTACTAGGCACAGGAAGTGAGCGCTCTCTGACCGTTCCTGCAAGTGGTGCGTTTGCTGGCAGTTATTTCTTCACCTTGGATGATACTCACAGCAATACGGAATCATTTCAGTTTACGGTGCAGCGCCCCGTTCTCTTAACAACGAGTGTTTCGCCGATTTTGGCCAATACTCGCCTAGCCCAGCTCACCATAGAAGGCGCGCCTGTGGGTAGCGATATTTCTTTGTCAGAGTCAGACATTGCGTTTGTTGATAACAACGGCAACGCCACAACGACGGTTAGCTCGTTAGAAGGTACTGAGGAAGGAAGCTTTACTTCTGCGCTCGCATTTATTGATGCTTTAAATGAGGGCACTTTCAGTATCAACACAAGTTTGCTGGGCGCTTCGCCAAACCAGTTAGATGTGACCGTGGTCTCCCTTCGTGAACTAGTGTTAAACATCGTGGATAACGATGGCGAAGTAGTTGAAGACTCCTCTGTAACCATTAATGACGAACGTATTGCTGCTTGGGGTATTAATGCAAACTACGATGGCAATTCGGATTCATTTATCAATGGTAACTATGAGCTGCAGCTACCTAGCACCGCTCTTGAGTTAAGAATCGACGCCACTGGCTTTAACTCCCAAGTCATTGAATCTGATGCTCTAGAAACTGAACGCAGTGTGGTATTAGAGTTAGCCGATGGCTTCTACCAGTTAAATGGCTCTGTCACAGCGAGTGACTTCGAGTTTGGTAGTGAGTCTCCTGAAATCACATTAAATCTTTCGAACGGTAATACCACCACCCCGGATTCAAGTGAGTTGGATTCCTCAGGGGTATTAACCTTCCGTTGGTTAACAGAATTAAGCGCCGCTTCGCCAACTTCAATCACATTTACCCACAGTGCCGCGGATGATTTAACCATTACTCTGGATAGCAGCCTGGGCTCTGAATCAATCGACGCTGAGCTGATCAAAACTGTGGTGGAAGAAGCACCTGATAATGGTGATCCTGGTACGGATACAGGCACCGACAACGGTTCTGGCTCAAGCGGCGGCGGTAACGCAGCTTGGTTACTTATCACAGCAATTGCCTTACTTCGTAGAAAGCGCCTCAAGGTAAAACGCGCCTAACTCTGCTAAATTCAAATTTAGCTTTGCAACAAAACCCGCTTAGGCGGGTTTTGTTGCTTCTACCCCTTAATTGTATCTATTACCCAATGACATCCCCGCCGATGGAACAGCATTTACACAAAGTCACCGGCTAACTTAACACGAGGTAACGCAAAGGCACTGGTGTGCATTTTTACGAGGGCTACTCTGTAATAACAGAATTTTTTGTTAGGTACGAAACCTTGAAACGACTCGCCAGCACTCTCGTCACTGTTGCACTCCTCATCTATGTCGGCTTATGGATTGCCGGGCCGAATCTTGCCCCCGAATCGCCTCGAAACGGTTTTGTTACATCGGATAGTCAGAGCCAGCTCCCCGTTGAAGAAACTGAAGCCTTATTAACATCATCGTCTCAGATGGTTACTCAGAGCCAAGCACATGATCATTCAGCTCACAGGTCAAACCAAGATAATGATGATTTGCTCCCACACGAATTAGAGCAATACGTTGAGTCTCAGCGTATCCCTGCTTCAGATATCCCTTTGGTTATTCACGGTAATGGCAACGCAACCGCCTACACAGGCAATCAGTGGTCAACGGTTGTGATGGCCGTGATTGATGATGATGGGAGCCACCGTACCGTCGAACGTAAAGTGCTGCCTATCGGAACCCTCGACATTCCAACCAGCAAAGCTCTGGCGAGTAAAACACCGACTCAGGAGATCAAATAATGAAACACCTATTCTCGGTGCTTTTACTTACGGCTGCTAGTCACGTATTCGCTGATGTTGTCATTGTAAATAACGACTCGGGCGGTGAAGGCTTTAACGACACCACCAGTGTCAGTGCCGTTGGTGGTAACACCGCGACCACGTTAGGTGCTCAGCGCTTAGCGGTATTCCAAGAAGCGGCGGATATTCTCAACGCCACTTACGACATTACTGCGGTTGTTAAAGTCGCTTCAACCTTTGATCCATTAAGTTGTAGCTCCAGCAGCGCCGTTCTTGGCCAAGCAGGCCCTGCTGCGGTTGAGTTTGATTACTCTACACACAGCCTGACACCTCACGCGCTTTACAATCAAACCGTCAACGCTGATGCCGATGCCGGTGTGGCAGAGATTAACGCGCAATTTAATTCCGCCATTGATAACAACGATAGCTGCCTCTTCAACACTAACTGGTATTACGGATTTGATGCGCCAAGCGGCAATGGTAAATCGCTGCTTTCAGTGGTGTTGCACGAAATTTTGCACGGTATGGGATTTCTTACCTACTTACAATCGAACGGACAAAGCGGAGCTGGCTGGAATACGGTTAATGGATTTGAAGAAGCGTTTGATCCATACACCCGTCTAATGAAAGACGCGAGCAGTGGCCAATTTTTAACAGCACAAGCTATTTCTACCCGCGCGAGCGTCATGACTAGCAATGGCAACCTAGTATGGGGAGGCAGTGAAGTAAATGGCGAAGCAAGCAACTACAGCAGTGGCATTAACAATGGCGAAGTCCGGTTATATGCACCAAGCAGTTATGAAAGCGGATCAACCGCTTCCCACTTTGATACAGCCCTATCACCTAATGAATTAATGGAGCCTCAATACACTGAGTTTTTAGATACTCCAGGGTTAGCCGAACAACTGCTTAAAGATATTGGTTGGGACTATAATGCCGCTAACATACCTAACTCGGCCCCGGTAATGGGGGCTATCTCTAATGTCACCGTCAATGAAGACGCATCCACCACAGTAAGCTTATCGGCCACCGACGCCAATAGTGATCCGTTAACGTATTCAATTACCAGTGCGGACTCATCATTAGGCGCTAGCATTTCAGGCGCTACGATCACTATCGCGCCAAGTGCAAACTACAATGGCTCCGGCTCAATAACGGCTCAAGTCAGCGACGGTACTGATACTGACACCGTTACATTTACCGTCACTGTGACAGCGGTGAACGATGCCCCAGTTCTCACTGGTGTCGGCACAAAAACCATGCTCGAAGACACTAGCGTCAACATTACACTCAATGCGACGGATATCGAGAGCGACTCGCTGACCTACAGCCTAACCTCAGCCAGCGCCCAACTAAATGCATCCATCTCTGGTGCAGTGCTCACACTCACCCCAGCGGCTAATTACAACGGCAGCGGCTCGGTGACTGTACAAGTGGCCGATGCCTCCCTGTCAGACTCTGAAACCTTCAGTGTGACCGTACAGAACAGCAATGATGCCCCAAGTATCTCAGCGATTAGCGATGTTGAATTTGATTACGACAGCAGCACAACCATAACACTCGCAGGCAACGATATTGACGGCGACTCTCTAACTTACAGTGCAGTTTCAGCAGACACAGGCATAGTAACCACCAGCGTTAGCGGCAACCAGCTAACGCTCACATCGGCCACGAGTGCAATTGCTTCTACAAGCATTACCGTCACCGTGAATGACGGAAATGCCACAGCCAATACCACCTTTACCGTTGATTTAACCGACCCGGCTACCGTCGATCCAATCACGCTTACCATCGCAGGAAGCTCAATTTCAGACGGGGATACCGCCTCAGGCGCATTAAGCACCATCACATTAATACCCACTGGAGGCGATGGAGATTACACCTTAACCGCCGAATTTAATGGCAGCGATGTATCAGACTTACTTACAGCCAGTGGCTCAAGTGTGGCTTTAAACCTGCCTGATGACGGAGCGTTTGCTGGTACCTACACCATCGTAGTAACGGATGGTTTAAGCACCAGTGCGAGCTTCTATGTCGAGCGTCCTCTGCGCCTTAGTACGTCAGTTACCCCGATACTGGAAGGCAGCGACACCGCACGTCTCATTATTGAAGGCGCACCAGCGAGTACAGAGATCCTTCTCAGTAGCGACTCGTCCCTCAGCTTTAGCAATGCTGAAGGCGTCACTATCGCCAGTGTGGATGCTTCAGATAGCGCAAATAATGAAGAAACAGCCTACAACCCGGCAACGGCGGTATTGATCAGTAACGATTCTACCACAACGACCATCACCGCCAGTGCAGCCAACATCCCAGATTCCACACTAGATTTGGTGTATGTTGCTCGCCGTAGCGTTACTCTGATGATCAAAGATGAATCAGGTAACCCCATTGCCGACGCCGATGTCACCATCGATGACGACCGTATGATTGAGTGGGGATTAACCACAGAGTTCACCAGCGCCAGTGACGGTAGCATTACCTTCGATGTGCCCGAGTTAGCTTTAACAGTAAATGTGTCAGCCACACTTTATGATGATACAAGCTTAACCTTAAGCGCCACGGGCACCGATGTTAACGCCGTCATGTCTGCAGCCAGCACCGAGTACCAACTTGCAGGGCAAATAAATGCCAGAGGATTTGATTTCGACTCAGAGTTACCCGCGCTTGAGATTCATTTGAACGACGGTACAACTACCACTCCAGTCGTTGAAAAGATCAGCAACACGCAAGTGAGCTACACATGGGAATCGTCACTCAGCAGCAGTCTTCCTGAATCACTCTCCGTTAGCCACAGTGAAGTCGTCGATGTTGATATAGCTCTGAATCCAGCGTTTGAGGAAGAAAACATCAACCTAACACTCGTTAGTGACAGCAGCACAGACAGCGGCGCGGGTAATGCGTTATGGCTGCTACTGCTGAGCTTGGTACTTATCCCAACAATGAGAAGGCCACTATCCCCACAGTAACTTGATGGCCACCACAAACGTGATCACCTCAAACAGTCGCTTAATCATCTGATTGCCCGACTGTATTGAGGTTTGAGCGCCCAAATAGCCGCCCAGTAAAGAGCCAAGTACCAAAGCTGGAATCCAACTCCATTGCACCTCAGCGACAGCGCCCATGGTTATCGCTCCTGCTCCATTCCAACCTAAACCAACCGCCACTAAGGTTTGTGCAACGGCCAGTTTGTATTCCAACCCGAACCAATACACCAACCACAAAGTTACAAACAAACCTGAACCAGCGGATAACGCACCATTAGCAAACCCAATACAAAACAAAACTGCCCCACCAACAAGATACCCGGCGAGATCACGGTGTTTATCCTTAGTGGTTAAGCCAAGTTCAGGTTTCACCATCGAATACAGAGCCAAGAGCAGGGTTAATATACCCAGTGCAATTTCTGCCGACCGTGCCGGTACATCTAAAATAAACAAAGCACCAAGAATCACTCCCGGCACACCTGCCAAGAAAATCAGCAGCAGAATTAACTTATCTAGGTGCCCTTCTCTTAAATGACGTGCCGTCGCACCCACTCCCAAGGCCACTGTCGCGATTTTGTGCGTAGCCAAAGCCAGCGGAAAGGGTAAGCCCATAAAGATCAAGATCGGCAATTGAATCAAGCCAGCACCGCCACCGGCCAGGGCAGAAAACCAATTGGCGATCACAGCAATCGCAAACAAGGCGATTTGTTCGATATACTCAGGCATTAGAACTCTCAGAACTTCGGAAAGAATATGCAATACGCACTTTACTACTACGACTCATGCCCATTTTGCCAGCGTGTACTGATGGCCATGCAAAGCCTTAACGTCAATGTTGAAAAACGCAATGTGATGAAAAATCCGGAATTTCGTCAGCAGCAGATCGATGCGACCAAACGCACCACCGTTCCTTGTTTACTCATCAAAGATGGCGACCACGAAGAATGGATGTTTGAATCAGGCGACATCGTTCGTTACTTGAAGTCCGTCGCTTAACGTAGCGCCAAAATCAAAAAGCGGTTAGTTGGCCTTCAATGACCCAACTAACGACTCCAACAACTCAGGCGATGTGATCAATTGCTTCACGGTATCCACAACCGCCTGAGTTTGCGGATCAACTTCCACGTTGATCGCATCCCCCGGCTGAATCAGCCCAAACGTCGTGACATCGCGGGTCTCAGGAATTAAATGCACAGAAAAACGACCGCCTTCTACTTCCGCAATCGTCAAACTACACCCATTTAGAGCCACGTACCCTTTGTTCAACAAATACGGCGCAAGGTGATCCGGGCGTTCCATCCACACCACAAGATTATTGGTCGTCTCGATAATCTCAAGCACCTTAATCTGATCCATCACATGACCAGATAACGCATGACCACCAATTTCATCACCAAACTTTGCTGCGCGTTCAATATTCACAATATCGCCCGCATTTAAAGTACCAAGATTAGTGACCTTCAAAGTTTGGCCGATGGCATCAAAACTAACCCGCAAACCATCGATCGTTCGTGCCGTTAAACACGTACCATTAATGGCGACCGACGCACCAATTTGTAAACCTTCAATTAATGCCGGAGAAAAATCAAAAACAAAGGAAGCGAAATCTTCTTTCTTAAGAATTTCACTCACCGCCAAACGGGCCTGAACAATACCAGTGAACATATAAAACGCGCCTCTAATAACCAGATCATCACAATCTAAGTCATTATGCACTATACTCGCAGATGACGCAGGCCCTAGCAGAGTAGAAGAATTGGAAGTAAAAAAGACAGGACTCATACTATCCGGTGGTGGTGCACGAGCGGCCTACCAAGTAGGTGTTCTGAAAGCGATACATAAGATTCTCCCAAAGGGCCACTACAACCCTTTTGACATAATTTCTGGAACATCCGCTGGAGCCATCAACGGTGTCGCGTTGGCAAGCTATGCAGAAAACTACCGCATAGGCATTAAACACCTCGAACGCATCTGGATGCACTTCACACCAGAGCAGATTTATCGCAC
>TARA_B110000211_G_C14092951_1_pt1 | contig 13836 bp, 9 predicted proteins | sample TARA_B110000211 | Tara Oceans TARA_B110000211 (sample SAMEA4397516) | marine metagenome | biome: Polar Biome; feature: [DCM] deep chlorophyll maximum layer (ENVO:01000326); material: water (ENVO:00002006), including particulate matter (ENVO:01000060) such as... | depth 30 m
GAAAATATACTACCACTTGACGTCGATGGTATAAATATTATCCCTCTTGCACTTATTGTACCTTCGATTTCAAAATGTTTATACGCTATACAGTCCTCTGTCGCCTGCGATATATCTTTATAAAATGTATTATATTCCTGTATACTAATTGAATCTTTGACACGTGTCCATATTGGGCCCGTTTTATTAAGTAATTCCCCGGCGAACTCACTCTGTCCCGCCGCGCGCTCATCCGCATCCTCTCCTCCCTCGCCCTCAGCTATATCTTCAACTTTCACTTCATCGTTATCACCTTCCGCAGACATATCAAGCTCCGTTGCACCAATATCTACATTAGCGTCTTTTGTAGCGGCGTTTGTTAGTGTAATAGGATATTTAATAAATTCAGAGTGCGTTTTAATAATATTTTTCACCACCCCACTGTCTAAATATTTATATTGGTTTTCTTTTATGTTCAATATGACACGGGTCCCACGGGCAAGTGTCGCAACAGGTGCCCTTGTGATAGAATACCCAGAATCTCCATCTGAACTCCAGATGTACTCGGTACCATCCGCTCGGCGCGAGTGTACCGTTATTTTATCGGCGACAAGGAAGGCAGAATAAAATCCCACTCCAAATTGACCAATGAGTGAAGGGCCATCCGTACTACGCGATCGTAATAATTTCGTAAACTTTTTGGTGCCTGAACTTGCGATTATTCCTAAATGCTCTTTTAAATCATCCTTGGACATACCAATCCCTGTGTCCTCAATTATAATACAATTCGCTTCCCGATCGATATGAATTGAAATTCCTAAATTCGGAGCTCCCTGTAAAAGGGTCGAGTCCGTCAGGGATTTAAAGCGAATTTTATCTAAGGCATCTGAGGCGTTTGAGACTAATTCTCGTAAAAAAATGTCCTTGTTGCTATAGAATGAGTTTATAATTAAACTCATTAACTCTTGAATATCCGCGTCAAATAGACAGTGTTCAATATCAGCCGAATGAGAGGACTCGTCGCATTCGTCTAGATTCTTTGCTAAGTTAAATTTATTACTGAGTTTCGCCTCAATTTGATGTTTAGTAAGTTTAATCGTGGATAGTTTACTTTCTGCCTCCATTAAATAAATTATATCATATATCTTTAAGTGGATGAATATCTAGATGCTCCGTGTTCGAAAATCATACCCAGTCAGTGAGTAGGTTCATTAGAGGGACTATTTAGGGTACTCGTTTGCATAACATAGATAATTAATAATTAGTGGAGATGAACGGCCGATTCGTTGGGCGCGCCCAATGACTTGCGCCTCTAAATCCGTGGACATTCGGTGAAATATAATGATTTCATCTGCGCACTGAACATTCAATCCTGCGCCAAAATATTTAGCGTTTAACAGAAGTAAACTCGTTTCCAAGGAACGGAACTTATCCAATTTTTTATCGACTGAACTAGGTGCCCCCTTCAGTTCGGCATATTTAATATTACCGACATCTAAAAGCGCTTTTATGGTTGATAACGAATCCTCGAATTCAGAGAAAATCATTATGCGCTTGCCCGGGGAAATAAGTTTCAACAGGGTTTCCGTCTTGCTCAGTAAGTGTGTTTTCGTTTTATTAAAATGAATATCATTCGAAACAATGTGCATATCCTGTAAATGTAAAACGCTCCTACAAATCGGACATTCCTGTACTTTGGTGTGAATAAGGGCGTTTGTAATACATTCCATGCAAAACGAATTGTGACAACACGGGGTTATCCCCGCACTCTCCAGGGCCATCGTACAAATAGGACACTCCTTCGTTTCCGTATTGCTAATACGTTCTTTAATACTAATTATTTTAGTATGACATGATTTAATTTTATTGGTACAGACCAGGATGCGACTGGTATATAAGACTCTATTTTTTAGAATAGATATTTTCTGTTCATCCAACAAGCTTAGGGTATGTACATTCGGTACGCACCCCGAGAGGACAGACTCGGACTTTGTAATTTCATATAGAGACTTGATATTATCCAGCGAGATATTCGCATCGTTTAGAGTTATTACTAACTTAGCCTTCTTTTTAAGCCATTCATCTAGCTGTGTCTCAATTTTTTTGGTACATTGTTCCACGATAGATTTGCTCGAGGCGATATCACATCCTAATAATTCTATCGCTTTACTCGAATCGCCCGCATTAAATGCTTTTAAGACATTTAGATTTAAGGTATCTTTTAAAATATATAAGTGTTTTGGGGTTAAACATTCAATAAAACGTATAATCGGGTCGGGGATACGTATAGAATTTTGAATAAACGCATTATTCGATTTTACAATGCTAAACAACGACCGCAAGGACCGTATCCCCGTGCCTAATCTATACGTGGAAAACATATTAGAAATAATGTCCTTTAGAAATCCAGTACCATTGATCCCCGTTGATATTGATTTATACGAATGCGTCGCATCATCCCATATTTCCTTTCCATGAGGATACATTATATTATTAATCGACGACGATATATACCATATTTGCTTTGAGTATATATATGGAAACGATGGTATTTTAATCGAGTCAACCTCGTCGACAATTACTCTTTGAAAATAATACCCATATATATAACTTTTAAATTCGGTTTGCCTGTGGCAATTGTATATTTCTAAATTATCCCAACTGTTGGCCGAATTATTTAATATAGACGTAAACTTCTCAACTGTCGACACAAAGTCGTTTGATAAAGTATGAGGATCCTCCAAATCGATAGACGTCGGATGTTCCAATCTATAATATAGGAGACCCAACTGCTGTTTTATCTCTAAAATATCAGTTACAATATTCGCTTCACTATCGACGTTGAGGATATTATCGGTGTACGTGTGCGATAATATAGTATTCATATAGTCCGCAAAGCCTTTATACATAGTCGACTTAATCAGTATAATCGGAGCCGAGTTAGTTATGTTAATAATCTCGGCCTTTGTTGTACCGATCGACGTATAATGACTCCTGCGCGCTATATAAATCGCCGATAAGGTTGTATGGGTTTCGATATATGTAGTCCATTGATTAAATACATTATGCGGCACTACAATTACATTTGATTTGAGTTCAATTGAATTTTTATCCGCGGATAGCGCTGTATTTAACTTATAAAAACTCGGATAACTAGTATTATCTCGCATTACTGTGTTTTGATTATTGGTATAGTAGTATTTCGTCGTAGTAAACTGAGTTAGGGGATACTTTGCTATAAGCGATAATACACATAGAGACTTTCCACTCCCGACACTATCGCATAAAAAGTTAACATTAAATTTATCACAACTTCTATAATTCGCACATTCGCGCTGAACCATTTCATAGAGAGTTCGTCGCTGATGCGCCTTTAAGGCTATTTTAATTGAATCTGTCTTTGTATATATGGGGCCTTCTGGAGCAATTGTGCCGTAGTTAGAAATGTCGTGTACTAACTTGGTATAGAGCCGCTTAATTTTCCTGGACGCCCAGCCGTAATTTTTATTCGACGGTAAAAATTTTAAATCCAATAATTTGGGGTTATTTGTATATATGTCGAATAAATCGTAATATTCACGTATGCCGACCGCCGTATAGTTATTTTTTAACGTATCTGGTATATACGAAACACCTTCCATTTTAATACATTGTATCATGACTCCTTTTTATATTCAAAATTATATTTAATGCGAACGATATGGAAATTGTATATAAATTTATAGATATATAAAATAAAGACTGTTTATATTAATATGGATTTTATGTATAAACTCTACTGTATGAGCAATATGCTTTTTGATAAAGGAAGTTCGTATATGGCGGCTGACGAAATCGGAGATTACGAAAGTACAAAACGTGTATTTGGTCCGAATCGAAAGGGCGTCGGCACATTGATGGATTTAACAAAACAAACAACAGTTATAATAAATAATATTTTATTAGGAAACGCATATAATGCTCGAGATTTTTATGAACTTAAGAAAAATAATGTCGGATTAATTATTAATTGCTCGAAAGACATCCCCCATTATTTCCCCGAAGATTTTGAATACGCACGCGTGTCCGTAGCGGATAAGCTGGAACAAAACATTTTAGTTCATTTAGATAATATAACGACCCGTATGTATAATTTTATAACACAAAACCCAAATAGTACTGTATTTGTACATTGTTTTATGGGATCCAGTCGATCAGCAGTTGTTGTAATCGCATATTTAATAAAATACCGCTCATATACGCGCCGCGACGCTTTAAATTTTATAAAACAGAAGCGCGAGCTTGTAAATATAAATGTGGATTTTTTCAAACAATTAAAAGACTTCGAAGCTCTCTGTGCGACAGTCCACTGTTCACTATAACTGATTTAAATTCCATGAGCGCTCGACATTCCTACACAAAATAAAATAATTTTGATATACATCCTTACTACCACGATATGACTAAATCGCAAACACTATGACTTTTTCGACGGTGTCGAAGCATCTAACATCGTCTATTAGTAAACAGGAAAAAAAAAATAACGGAATCTACTTTACTCCGTCTGAAATTGTAAGGAGGAATATAGCTTTCTTACAGAAGAATGGCTACCTTACCGACGGGATGAACGTCCTCGAACCGAGTTGTGGTTCATTGGAGTATGTGCAGAAGCTCTTACCATGTAATGTACACATTACCGCCGTCGAAAAAAATAAAACAATTTTCGACACAATTAAACAGACGGTGTCCGACAATCTCACCTTAATGAATGCGGACTTCATTGAGTGCGATTTAAAACCAATCTATAATTTAATTATCGGAAATCCGCCGTACTTTGTCATGAGTAAACAATCCGTCGATACATCGTATCATAGGTATTTCACTGGGCGCCCAAATATTTTCATACTGTTTATTGTAAAATCGCTTCAGTTATTGTGCGACGGTGGAGTATTAAGCTTTATCCTTCCAAAAAACTTTTTAAACTGTATATATTATAATCCGGTGCGGGAATATATTAATAACACGTGTACAATACGTCTAATAGAAGATTGTTCCAATGATTCATTTATTGAAACCGCACAAGATACAATTATGTGTATTATTCAAAAAAAACCAGGCGATAATTCGGAATATATTGTTGAAAAAGTACAGCCAACATATACCATCTTTAATACGAAATGTAATATTTTAACATTGCGAAATATGTACACGAATTCAAAGACACTCGACGAGCTGGGATATAAGGCGGCTGTCGGGAATATAGTGTGGAATCAATGTATTCCCGCGATCCCAGTGAAAGTTGAACGCGCCCTACGAGAGTCTCAACAACCCTACAATACCCAAACCCATATGGTTATTTCCGAATCATGTAGAACACTTAAAAAAGAGCAACCAAAATTCCCCGAAGTCTATTCACTTTGCCAGAAATACGTAGAGGGTCAGGATATACTCGTAAACGTATTAATTGATGCGGCAGCCTTAGTTATAAATAAGGAAATACGACATAAGGCCCGCGTTTTATTAACACACGACACCGACAAGACGCGCTTGATTTATTCAAACGATATCTCAAACAATCAGTTAAAAAAAACACTATTTCGTAATATTAAAAAGGGGAATTATATACATAAGAAGGGTATGACCGGATTAGCGCTAATTGTTAATCGGGGATACGGTGTGGGTAAATATTCGTGTGATAATTGTATAGTGGACCTTGGTAAAAACGAGTATCTTTTGGAAAATCATGTTATCTCAATTGTACCCAAGGTTAAAATGTCCGACGAAACAATTAGGAAAAACTTCGTCGCGATTCAGGCGTCACTCTCGGATTCAAGAACTGCGAGTTTTATCAATCTGTATGCGGGAACTAACTCTTTAAATACAACCGAACTCTCTCACATTTTGCCGATGTATACTACTTAATCTGAAATGCTGGGTATGCGATACCATTCCCATTTTTCCACCGAAGTAAAATTTTTAGTGTCTTGCCTGATTTTGTGGTACATATGAAATATGGTGCTTTTTTTTCAACAGATACAATCATGTAATCTTCCACCGTATGTATATCGTGATATAGGCTTCCTGCGCTATATAGCATATAGTGTTTGTTTTTTTGACTTTTCCGAAGGTATTCGTTCAACGTCTCCTTGTTTAGTTCAACTTTCTCAAAAAATTGTCTAATACTTTTTTTACTGATCTGCTTACAATAAGCAGTCCTCGCTATATCAATAGCTTCGCCTGAACATTGACTTGACCCCGTGGCTCCTTTATAGTACTTTTGTTGGAGAGAAGATATACATGGTGGATAGGGTCGGTTAATTTCTCGCAAATACGTGTCTTTATCAGGCTTCTCCTCCTCCATTGTAGTGCATATCTCTTCTAAGAAATTATCATAATGATATACATCGTATGGCTCCGTCATGTATTTATTTGGTTTAGCCGGCGATACAAACTGTGGGCACTCTGTTATCTTCGAGGCGCCGAACTTCCATTCTATATGATATGTTAGTATCGAATTACTACGCGCGTATCTAAGTTCAATATCACTGTGATGTCCTCTTCCGGCCTTTTTAATGGCTGTAATGGCGGACCAGTCGTCGATTTGAAACGTATCATATAGATACCGCTCCAGCTCGGTTTTCAACAGTCTCCACTGTTGATTATGTATAAAATATCGGTTGGGTATAATTCTGTTTAATATGTCAATTATAATATCTTCGCGCTTTTTGTTTGCTAAATCGTTACCCGCCCTCGCCGATGCTTCAAAAAAACGGATATCTTCAATTGGTCGATCGCGTACGTTCGCCGCTGCCATAATGAATGAAATGCAGTGAACTCGTATAGATCAGTCGCCTGATTATATTCTTTAATCAAACATAAGTCAAATTTTTAATGTATTGGAAAAATTTGAGTTGTGTACTGTGTAGTGTTGGGATACCTAAAACGCAAAATAGTCGCTGTAGGTTTTATTTTTTGGGAAAATAATCAGCTGTTTTAATGCGTCGCTTATTTTAGAAATAGTCATTACTTTGAACTTGTCTGTTTCTATTTCTGGATTCGTTCGACGTATTTTTGTTAAGCTGTCGATATTCTTTTGAGGGCACAGTATTAACGTTGCTTGCGCTTTTTTGCCGCCGCTCATTTTAGAATGTAGCCCACCAATAGGCAAAACGTCCCCGTTAAGATTAATTTCACCGGTTGTAGCGACAGTATTTAAAATTGGCAACGTACATAAAAGTGATATAATCGCAACTGTGATAGCCGTGCCCGCGGACGGTCCGTCCTTTTTGGTTCCTCCCGCTGGACAATGAATATGAATACCAAATTTCTCTTTAGACTTAATAATCTTATCCCGGATGCTCGGCTTTATTATTTTCAAAGCCAGCGATTTCGCCACTTTCATACTCTCTTGCATAACATCCCCCTGTTGTCCTGTTAATTTTAATTCAAGATGGGTCGTGGTATAATATTTGCTGGTCTCTATTAAAGTAATACCTCCCACGCCAGCAGCCGTCGCGAAAAGGCCATTTATAGTACCTATCTGTGGTATGCTGGAAATTGTTGTATTTTCATGTTTGGGGTAATCAATAAACAGCTCTTGTACGTACGCTGTTGTAATAACCACAGGCGGTACCATCGTACGCTCTAATATATTTAAATTAACGGAACGATATACTTCATATAGCTTCTCTTTTAATTTCCGCACACCCGCTTCATATGTATATGTAGAAATGATAAAGTCAATTATATCATCACTGATCGTTATATCACTCACATTGTACCCAATATTTTTAAGTATATCGGGAATAAGATATTTCTGCGCGACAACTAGTTTCTGTGTAGTACCCAGGGGTTCTATATTTATTCTCTGTATCCTGTCTAATAAGATTGGGTCCACTAATTGTGGATCGTTATAACTAAAAATAATTAAGCATTTCGACAAATCAATATCAATACCAGCAAAATATTTATCGGTGAACGCCATATTCTGCGACTTATCTGTGAGATGTGTTAAAATGCCAACCAATTCTTTACCGTGCTCCGTTCTTGATATTTTATCGAGTTCGTCTATATATATAATGGGATTCATACACTGGGACGTCATCAAGCCATCGGCAATACTACCCCAGGTGGAACCTACGTATGTATAACTATGACCTTCTAACGTAGAGCCGTTCGAAGACCCACCAAGTGCTATAAAGATAAACGGACGTGTATGTCCTAACTCGTCTTGTAAACACTTCGCAATACCTTGTTTAGCGAGAGTGGTTTTACCTGTACCCGGTGGACCCTCTAATCCAAAGATATAGCCGTCGTCTTCGCCGCTCAGCCATTGGGCCAACAGGCGCTTAATTTGCAATTTAGCAGGGTCCATTCCAAATACCGCAGCATCTAAGGTTTTGTCGATGGTATTGAAATAGTCTGCCTGTACGTTTAAATAGCTATCCGCGACACGAATCATGTCAATTACATCCTGGCGTACTTTAATAAACGACGCAATTAAGAATAAACACACTATTTTACTCGAGTGTGGTATATATTTAGTAATAAGGATAAATGTATCGACGTCAATCTCCGCCGTGACGAGTGCATTCACTAAATTCTTCTTCGTAGCAGAGGTATTATCCAGTATGGTATAAAGCGGGAGGAGCTCTTTTTTAGAGAATCTCGTTATTTTATTTGTTTGCGCGGGTTGAAAATAAGCGCGAATCGAAGTTTTGGCGGTCAACCATTTTTCCAATTCTAGCTTAAGCGTGTATATCGCCATCGGATTAGATATAGGATCACTTATTGTGGATAGTAAATCCGCCGTTATAAATAAGTCGGCATCATTTAAAGTGTACTGTATCTCTAATTTAGTAATATTTTCCTTTGTAGAATTTATAATCGTATCTAACATATCAATTGTCTGGCGCATTTTTACGCGTATGTACTCTTTTTTGAATACACCGAATGGAATATTTAATAATCCATCCAAATATTGACTCGCCTTTGTATTACTTTCGCCGGATTTTCCATTACTAATTTCTTTTAATTTAGTTAATGCCTTTTCCTTTACTTTATTATCAGCTCTCAATAAGTGGATTTTTTTATCGTACGGAATTTTATCGTACGTCATCAATTCCTCAGTTTTCTTTTTAATTAAATGTTTATTATAATGTAAACGGCGCTTAATATCCCACCGATAGGTTGCTAAAATCTCATGTAATTCGCCATTATGTACCAATAGGTCCGACAGCATGTTTGCCATATATCCACTATTGTCATCACTACTGTCCAATATAAGAGATTTGATATACATGCGTTTTTTTACAAGTGTCGATAATAGGAACTGCTTGACAATTTTAGAAACAACCTTATTTTTAAAAATCATTATTTCATCATAATCAGAAAGACAGTTGCTACATATTTGATTTACCGATAATACTAAAAAATCCTTACTTGTGATGTATTTAAGGTAATTATTTTTAAATTCACCGACAATATCCAGCATCGAAAACATTTTACGCAGTTCGGAATATTTCTTTTCATGAGTGCGACTAAATACGAAGCTATTGATATGGTCGGGGCGAAGATATCCGGTTAAGACGACCAATGAATCTTCAAACGGAATGTAAATCCGCGCCCCCAATACTTTCAAGCCGATATTATTACCAAGACTGCTGTAATTATTAATACTTATTTTGTCCAATTGATAGCTGGTTAAATTTATAGTATTACTGGTCGCCTTTTTTCCAAATGTGTTTAAAACAAACTTAATATTATTTTTAGATGGCGATTTATAAGACTCTACTTTAATGATGTTAAAATAGATATTCAAATACGCCAGCGTCTGAATCTGGTCGGGCTTCGCGACATGGTTATCTAAAAAAATTGAGATCGCCTGGTCTACGGTGACACAGCCTATCAAATTAGTAATAACAATCGTCGATAATTTCACATCCGCGAGCGTTTTATATAGTTTGAATTTAGATATTTTAACAAAATCGTATATATTTAAATCCGGCGGCATTAACTTAGTGATTTTTTCACATGTATCATGTATGGAATTCATGGCCTTCTTGTATACATCTTTTGAATATATTTTCTTGTTTAGTTCTATATTGCCAATAATACTCAGTAACGCGTCTCTAAACAGATTAAATTCAGAATAAACGTCCCGTTTAAAATGAATCAAATCCCGCCACTTTTTTTGTAATATTTCTATAGCTACCATATTATTAATAAGGCAATATTATTATTATTATATTAAATCTTAAATAACCTAAAGAAAGTACATATATATTATCTAACATGGTAAAGAACAAATATGGCGGCAATAAAGCTAAATCTAAATCTCGGAAATCATTTAGAAAGCGCCCCGTCCCTTACTCGGATTTAAAGAAAGTATCGGGCCAAGAGTATGCTCATGTTTTACAGGTAAATGGCGATAGTCGCTATAATTTAATATGCCTTGATAAGGTAAAGCGCCTTGGGAAATTACGAGGTTCACTGCACGGCTCAGTACGGGTTTCAGTTGGTGATATAGTACTAGTCTCTCTGCGCGATTATCAAGATAAAAAGTGTGATATATTGGCCCACTTTTCTAAAGAAAACGTTTCTAGGTTAATAAGCGATGGAGAAATATCCCAATCCTTTGCCCATACTGGTACATTGAATTCGAATAAAGTGGGTACTACATTTGACGATGAGCATTCCGTCGAGGGTGCGGATGAAATGGAAATACGGACTACACAGCCGCCGCGGCCGACTTTAAATATCGAAGATATATAAATATTTGAACAACATTATCTATTTTATAAAAAAATATAATGGGGATACCTAAATTTTTTAGATATATAACAAATAACCACCCAGATATTATCCGTGACACCCTGGTGGATGTTGATAATATCTTCTTCGATTTAAATTGCCTGATACATCCCTGTACGCACAGTGTGATTCATAAATACCCCCATTTAGTCTCGAGTCATAACGCAGTTGAGCGGACAGACAAATATTTAAACATAGAGTTTATAACCGAATTCGAGGTAAAGATTTACGAGGAAATTGCGAATTATATGCGCTCATTGATTTCTCAAACGCGACCACGTAAACTTATATATATATCGATTGATGGTGTTGCCCCGCGTGCTAAAATGGAGCAACAGCGCTCGCGGAGATATCGTAGTATTATTGCGAAACGCTGGGAACGAACCATTCGGAATAAATATAAGAGCCAGCATATAACATTTGATACAAATTGTATTACGCCGGGGACAATATTTATGTACAAATTATCTATATTTTTACGAACATTCTTGAAGACGCTCGCTACGGAACCGGGCGTCCAAATTATATACGATGATAGTAGCATTATAGGGGAGGGTGAGCATAAAATTTTACAATATATGAAAGCCAATACGAGGGATGATATTAATTGCATATATGGTCTCGATGCTGATCTTATAATGTTGGCGTTAGTAAGTACGTGCGATAGAGTGTTCTTATTGCGGGAAGCAATACATTTCGGAAAGGTGGATATGAACCAGCTACTGATGTTCGACGCGGGGCTTTTTAAAGATAAATTGTTTTCACATGTACGGGATATTATATATCGCGCACGCGATGAGACTGAGTGCGTGTTAGAGGAATCAGAGCCACTTAATAAAGAAATGGTAATACGCGACTATGTTTGTCTATGTTTCCTAATTGGAAATGACTTTTTACCGAATTTACCAGGGTTAGATATAAACACCAAGAGTTTGGACTTACTATTGGATATCTACGCCAGCATTTTCTCAGTACGTGGGAAGTACTTAGTTAACGAAAAATATATCCTTAACTTAATATTTTTCAAACAAATAATGATGCTTCTCTACACTCAACATATTAATCTTCTCCAAACATACCAACGTCATGTGGATAAATTTCGCCCTCGCCTGAGATACGACTCGCCATTGGAGAAAGAACTTGAAAAGTTGAAATTCTTCCCGGTCTTTAATAAAAATAACTTTTTAAAGTTGGGGCGAGACGACTGGGAAAATTTATATCATACCCATTATTTTAATATAGATAATAGACATAAAAATGCCCCAACCATCCATGCCATTTGTGAAAATTATATAGAGGGTATACAGTGGAATCTATTCTATTATATGGATACATGTGCCTCGTACAGCTGGTATTATAAATATAGAGCCGCGCCCACATATAAAGATTTAGCGAACTACTTAATTAAACGGAGGTACCCTCCTAAATTTGAAGACATACGATTTACCCCATTCGAACAATTATCCATTGTATTGCCGATACAATCGTCCCATCTCTGGTGTACAAGCTTTCAGACAGCGTGTCGTAATGAAGAACGTATTCAAATACAATATCCAAAAAAAATACGACTCGATACACTTAATAACGTATATTTACACGAGTGCGAACCAATTTTAAATGACTTATCGAATGAAGATATTAAGGACTATTTTAAACATATGACGTACACTCCATTGGAATCCAAACTTAACGCAAAAGGGACAGTTATCATTATTGAATAAATTTTGAAACAGACATTCTAGTATTTTTTAATAAATGAGTGTATTCAAAAGCTGGCAGGTTATATTAGAACTCATCCACGACCGTGGATATACCTACGAAGCTGCATATAGTAAATTGACTAAAAGCGATATACAGGTAATGGCGTCGACTAATAATCTTAATTTAATCGGTAAACGGGGGGTCAACGAGGTAGTGTATGTATCCTATTTATTGGACGAGAAGGTACGTTTGCAATACGCAAAAGACTTAATTGAAACTATATATGCTTCATCCGATACTTTACGTATCCGCATTATTTTAGTGTTTAATATGAAACCAAACCCCAGTATTAAAAAATTAGAAAAGCTATATAATATCCAGGTCTTTTGGAAAACAGAGCTTCAAATAAATCCAACTAAGCATATGTTAGTACCCCAACATACGTTAATTAAAAAAGAAGACCAGCGCGCTATTATGGCAAATTATAATATACTACTTAAATCCCAACTTCCCGCCATTAAAGAAAATGATATTATTTGCAGGTATTACAATTTTAAGAAGGGCGATATAATTAAAATTAAAGGCACATGTCGGAATAAAGACGCCGATATATATAAATATAGATACGTCGCCGGTTAAATAAATATGTGTATATTATATAATGTCAAGATTGCCTCCATTAAACTGTGGATATAAATGTCAACAAATGAGTAAAGTGAGAGACCTGAAAACCGAATATATGGCAATATATAAGCGCCACAAAGAATTGACGTCGCAGTTTAAAAAGCGGGAGATAACCTCCCCCACGACCAAAGATTCCATACGCGACACTGCCCGTCGAAAATCGGACATCGCTGCATACACCAATATGGAGCGCGAGTTGACAACTCGTCTTGAGAAAATAATTGAAACACTAAGAAAAGATATTGCGACCACTACCGACCGGATCGATCGCCGCTCTAAAGTTGTTGACTTGCAAAAAATGGAAGTCTTAAAAAAAAATAAGGAACTTGAGGAGCAGGATGTTCTTTTGCAAAAAACCAACGTAAAACTTGTTTCGAGAAAACAACAAAACGTCCTTTCGAAAGAAAAGAATCAATATCGCAGGGTGTTAATTGTGTTTCTTGTGTTATTAAATTTAATTTTGGCTGGATATTTGACCCATTTATTTTTACACCGTTGAAACTTTCAGATGAACATTCAAGATCGCACTTCCTATATAATTTTTTCTACGTATACAATATGAATTAAATTGAAATTAACTTAATACATTTTGGCGAGGACTGTGCACCAGGAATAATAATCAATGATATTTTAAAAATAAAAAACAATTATTTATGCTTGGAATTTACACATTTAATAATA
>TARA_B110000211_G_scaffold80876_1_pt1 | contig 13822 bp, 15 predicted proteins | sample TARA_B110000211 | Tara Oceans TARA_B110000211 (sample SAMEA4397516) | marine metagenome | biome: Polar Biome; feature: [DCM] deep chlorophyll maximum layer (ENVO:01000326); material: water (ENVO:00002006), including particulate matter (ENVO:01000060) such as... | depth 30 m
GCATTTGGCGCTATTGGGGTTATATTAAATTCTAAACCAGCCTCTCTAACTATTTCCCATAATTGATTACCAAGCTTGTGGTTACGTAAATAAAGTTCATAGCTTATTTCACCACTCCAGCCAGTTCTTGCTAATACTAAAGGTATGCCTTCTAAAGAAGTCTCCATTGCTCTGTAATATCCAACATTTTTATGGGCTTCATCAAATAATTTTTCTATGAGTAAGTGAGCTTTTGGACCTCCTATTTGTAAGGGAGATACATCAGGCTCAAATACATTAACATCCATTCCAGAGTTAACAGCAGCACCCTGAATCCATAATAAAACTCCACTATCTCCTGGTGATATCCAAAACTGATCTGGCTTCACTCTCAATAAAACTGCATCATTAATGATTCCGCCATCTTCGCCAGTTAATAAGATATATAAGCAATGACCTATTTCACATTTTTCAAGATTTCTAGGTGTTAGAGTTCTAATAAACTTATAAGCATCTGGTCCATTTATTTCAACCTGTCTTTCAGCTGCAACGTCCCACATGGTGACATCATTTGTCAAACTAAAATATTCATCTTCTGGGCTTGTATAGACCGTTGGCATATACATATGGTTATAAATAGTAAAACCTTTAGCTCCGTACTTCCTTGTTGAATCATAAAATGGAGATTTTCTAATTCTAGAGCCAAATGAGATATTTGCTGGTGGATGAATAGTTGTCATAAATTACTCCTTAATGCTGTAATTATTGCTACTTTAATTCCTTTATCATCATCTTTTCAAGCTTTTTATTTTCTTTAAAGGCTTTAAATATTGGCAGCTTTAAATTTGGTTGCAAATTATCAGCCATTCTTTTTATTTGAATGTAAAACCATGCCTGTTGTGAGAAAGCATTCAAGGCTTGAATCAGTAAAAAAGGGCTGCTTGGAGATAACCACCATCTTCCTATTTGAAGTGTTTTTTCAAAGGATGGGAGTTCTTGAATAGTGCCTGCAAGAAGATCATTTAAGACCAAAGGTTCTGCACATAAAGGTCTTCCTACTCCAATCAAATCACATATCTTAGATTTTATTGCAGCATTCATTCCTACTGAAGTTCTAAAACCACCAGTAACCATTAATGGAATATTAATAGCTTCTTGTATTTTATCTGCATAATCTAAAAAATATGCCTCCCTAGCAATCGTACTAGGTTTTCTTACTTCGCTTCTGTCTTTGTTGACACTAATTTCATCAAATCCTAACAACCTAGGCTGCTCATAAGTTCCACCAGAAATTTCAATCACATCAACTCCAGCATTATTTAAAAATTGGGCAACTTTTATAGAGTCATTATTACTGAAACCACCTTTTTGAAAATCAGTTGAATTTAACTTAACTGATATTGGAAAATCATCACCTAACTCTGCACGACATCCATCAATAATCCTAAGCATAAGTCGAGATCTATTCTCAATCGAACCACCCCACTCATCTTCTCTTAAATTTATATCAGGCGATAAGAATTGAGAAAGCAGATAACCGTGAGCTGAATGAAGCTGAATACCAGTAAAGCCAGTTTCTTTTGCAACTTTTGCTACAAAAATAAATCTCTCAATTACATCCTCAATATCATCAACTGTCATAGGAATTGGAACTCCATAATTAGCACTTGGAATTTTTAATTGAACTGATGATGGAGATAATGGATTTGGATTTAAATCTCCAGGAGTTTGTCTTCCAGCATGACTTATTTGCATCCAAAGTTGAGTATTATTTCTTGTGCCGGCTGCAGCCCACTTTTTCAAAGTTTCAACTTGATCTAAATAGGAATTTTTTTCTATTGCAACATTTCCAGGACCTTCCATACATCTTCTATCAACTTGGACATTACCGGATAATAAAATACCAGCTCCTCCAGATGCCCATTTTTTATATAGATTTACATGTCTTTGGGTTGCAAAATTATTTGAATCAGCAATTCCTTCTGTCATAGCAGCTTTGCAGAGCCTATTCTTTAGGGTAACACCGCAAGGCAATTTAAAATTAGATCCAATTGTCATAATTAATTAAAGTAAATGGTGAATATTTTCAGGGGGTCTTCCTATTATTGCTTTATTTTTAGTAATTATAATTGGTCTTTCAATTAATTTAGGGAACTTAATCATTATATTAATAATATCTTGATCGGAATGAGATAAGCACTTTAAATTATTAATTTTATAATCATCTTCACTTTTTCGGAGTAAGTCTCTTGGTACCATCTCTAATTTATTAAGGATATCTGCAAGTTCAAGAGGGGTTAGCTTTTCTTCTAAATATAGTCTGATTTCATACTTCCAATTATTATCTTGGATAATTTTTAGAGCTTGTCTTGATTTACTGCATCTAGGATTATGATAAATTAAAAATTTGGTCATTATGCTAATTCTTCTAGCATCCTCTGCATTTGCATATGAATAATATTTACAGCTTGCAAAGGTCTTATCATCACCTTAAATTCTGAAATTCTACCATCATCATTAAAGGTAATAATATCAACCCCGTTTACATATTTACCTTCAATCTTTGTTTCAAACTCAAGTATTGCTTGGTTACCAGTTAAAACTTCTTTTGTATAACGAAAACTAGACTCTTTTAAGTCACCAGAATTTTTAGCCTCATCACCACCGAAAGTGTTTCCAGCTGCCATTAAATACAGTTTAGTGAGGTCTTTTCCTTTTTGAGGTGTAAAAACAACTGGAGAATAGAATACAACGTCATCAGCTAGTAATTCATCCAGACCTCCTGGGAAATTACCATGAGTATGATCATGCCATTTTTTAATATTCTCTTTAATCATTAAGATTCAATTAAAAATGTAAGTCCTGCATTAGCTTGAAGTCTTTTGATTAATTTATTACCCATGGATGAGGCTGGTGTATATATTCCTCCAACAAGATCATCACATTCTCTTACTAAGCAAATAGCACTTTCAGTAATCATTTTAGATGTTGAGCCATAGCCAGGATCCATATCACCCTTTACAGAAACATGAACAGATTCTTCATTCATATCAGCACAAAATAAAATATCGTAGCTTCCCTTCTCTCTTGATTCTCTTGAAGGGCCTTCTCCAGGCTCAGGCGCATCATTCATGAAATTTACAGAAGCTACCATTTCAGCTAAGGCTTTACCCTCATCTCCTGGACCTGAAACCCACATCTCGTTATAAGAAAAATCTTTTCCATAAGAATGGTTCATTAAAGCATTAGACCTATGAACATTTTTAGTATTAATTGGAGCCATAAAAAATGGTGCTACCCAAGTCTGTAATTTTTCATCATATATTGGTGCATTATCCGGTGCCTGCTCAGGACCATTAAATCCTTCAGATAAAGAAAATGGATTAATTAATACACTTAGTAATTCTGGTTTTACTTTTAATGAAGCCATAGTTGCGCCTAAAGATGCTGCAGTACCGCCAGAAAACTCTCCATCCATCACTCTAACTCTTCCTCTAACATTAGTTGAAGGCTTTCCATATCTTTTTATTGCTTCTTCTTGGGCATATAAAACGCCTAAATCAAAAGGAATGCTATCAAAACCACATGAAAAGATAATTCTAGCTCCAGAAGCTTTTGCAGCTTCGCTATGAGCCTCTATCATTTCATACATCCAACCGGGCTCTCCACATAAATCAACATAATCGGTTCCATGAGAAGCACATTCTTCAATAAGATCAGATCCATACAGCTGGTATGGTCCTACAGTTGTTAGAACGCATTTGGTTTGTTTTACCATATCAGTGATGCTTGTTTTGTCTTCACTATCTACAGTTAAAAGAGAAATTTCTGCTGGAACTCCTAGCTTTTCTTTAACAGCTAATAACTTTTCATGACTTCTCCCAGCCATAGCCCATGAAATACTATTATCATTTCCATATTGTTTAAGCATATATTCAACAACTAGCTTTCCAGTAAATCCTGTAGCACCGTAGATAACAACATCAAAATTCTTTTCATTCATACAATTCCCCTTATAAATTCTTATTATTAGTAACTAGTAACCAGCCTCTTGAGAGTTAATCTTATCTAACCATTCTTGATCAAGGACTTCATAAGTACTAGAAGATGGTTTTAAGCAATAAACAACATCATTAACTTTATTTAAATCAAAGCCCTCTTCTCGTAGATCATTTTTTTTCAGCTTAAATGTTCCAGTAGTATCCATCTCCTCAATAATTCTTATAAATACTGGTCGAGCATACTTTGCTAGATTGGTTTCAACGTGATCAGAGAATGCATTCCAATTAAAGTTTTGTGCATCTTCTAAACTAAATGCAGCCATACCAGCACGACCCTCACATCCAGGCACTTGAACACCATATACATTTGACATGTTTACGTCGGCATAACCATTTAAAATTTCACCCACTTCATTGGTTGAAACATTTTCTGCTCTCCATCTAAAGGTATCGCCTACTCTATCTACAAATTGGTAATGCTCTTTTCCAAAAGCAAATCCAACATCAACTGTTTTAATTAAATCTCCTGTATTAAACCAAGCATCTCCATCTTTAAAAACGTCTCTTAAAATTTTCTTTTCACTTGCTTCTTTATCGGTATAACCATTAAAAACTGCATTTGGACCAATCTCAATAACGAGAAGTCCTGGCTCATGATTAGTGATTTTTTTATAGAATCCATCTTCATTTTTAAGAATTTCATCCTCTGCTACATCATATTCAAGCAAAGCAACATCGGCACTTGTCATGCCAATAGTCTTATTTTTATTAAACAAATTCATAAATAAAGCATTGCCTTCACTTGCACCATAAATCTCTATGATTCTATCTACATCAAATCTGTCTTTAAAGGAATCCCAGACATCAGGTCTGAGTCCATTACCTACCATGCTTTTTATTGGATTATTAAGTTCAGCTTCTGAAGGTTCTTGATTTCCCAGATATCTACAAAGCTCTCCAATATAAACAAATGCGGTAGTATTATATTTATGCGAATCTTCCCAAAAAGAAGAAGCAGAAAATTTTCTCTTAATAAATGAAGCAGCTCCAACATGAACGGCTCCGCATAGACCAAGCATCAGACCTGTAGAATGATACAAAGGTAAGCAGTTATACATGCAATCCTCATGATTAATTCTATAACCAGCTTGCGTTATGTTTACAGCTGCTGCTATAAGTTTTCTATTTGGACATACTGCAGCTTTTGGAACTCCTGTCGTACCAGAGGTAAAGATATAGCATGCTATATCTTTAGATGTTACTAAATTAGTTTCTTCTAAATTGTCATCATCACTAAAATCTAAGCTATTTTTTAAATCTGTTGCCCATTCTGGTAAAACATATTCCTGGGTATCTTCAACCCATAAAAGATCATCTTTTTCTGTAATATTAATTTGATCCAAAACATCTTCTAAAGGCTTAGCTCGTTCAGCACCTACTATGCATTTTGTAGAATTAGAAGAATTGATACAATGAATTAATGGATCTCCTGTCAAACTGGTATTAATTAAAACACCAATTGCTCCTAATTTATTTAAAGCAAGAAGTGAGATCACGTAATAAGGTCTGTTTTCCATAAACAACACAACTCTATCGCCATGCTTAATACCATTTTTTGTAAGATATCTAGCAAAGCTATTAGCTGCTTTATTGATTTGAGAATAAGACCAAGTTTCATCTTCAAAATACACACAAGGGCGATCTCCAAATTTATCTGTTGAAGCTTGAAAGGTATGAGCTAATGAAACACTGCTATCTGGATCCGGCCATTTATAGCGCAAAACAGGAATCATATACCTGAGCTCCCCCAGCATTCTAATAAATTCTTTCATATTATCCCCCTTAAATTAATGCAAAATTATAATGACATTATGAATGCCATATAAAGCACAATTATATCGTGAAAAAAAATAATATAGCAGTCAAGTATTGTTTTATTAACTAACTTAAAAGACTTTTGCAGCCAGTTCCCTCTAGATATGAATTTACTCTATTTTTATCATCCTCTGATAAAGCATTAAATTCTTCTCTAATCCAATTCAAACATTTAGCTTGGTAATTAAATGTTTTTTGAGTCCAATGACAATTATCTATTTCAGCCTCCCATTCCTCATCACCATTTAAAGTAGCTTGATTATTGGCAAGTAAAGCAGGCACATAGCCTCTTCCTAGCTCGCAAAGCAAACTCTTTAAAGTCATAGGTAGCTCTTCTAAATCAATCCAGTTTTCTGAAGATTCAAGGCCAGAGAGGTCTTCAGCATTATAAGTCCATGCAACTGTTCTTGGTGATATCTGGTGAGCAAGATTTCTTGGAGTTGGATCAAAACCTATTAATTGAGTTAATTGACCAAAAAATGCAAAATCTGCAGATGCAGGCTTATTTCCAAAAAGAAAAGGCATTTCAGCTAAGTGAAGCTCCATAAGTGTTAAGAACCTTTTATAACTTGCATCAATAACTGGTGCTGTGAGATCGTTTGATCCAACTACCCATAATCGATCAATTTGTCTCGGCCCTATATAGTCACTAAAGATCTTATAAGAATCATTATCTAAATGATCTGAATGCGCAACAGGTAAAATTTTAGCAGCATTTTTAGCATCCTCTTCAGGATACCAGCGATAGTGAAACATGTATTTAGTGATCCATTCATCAGCAAAATCTTCTAATAAATAATTAATAAATGCTAAAGCTGGATCCTGAGGTATAACGCCTCTTTCAGATATTTCTTTTTCTAGTCTTCTTATAATAGGAGTAGAGTCACATTGAGCTATTAAGTCACCATCTGTATTTGGAAGAATAAATGTAGGTAATAAAATTGGCTTTGGAGCTTCTATTTTAAACTTCTCTAATTCCGTAGCGACTTGACCTGATTTAAATACATATGGAATCCTTCTGTATCGAAGCAGACCAAGCATCTTTCTTGTATATGGTGAAGGCGGACTTCCTATCAAAGTGAGAGAATTTAGGGAAGTCATAATAATTAGTCCTTAATTAAAGCATCGTGTAACTGATTAATTATTAACTTATTTATATCATTGGTGCTCATATTTTGATGACATTTAAGTCTATGCCAACATTCAAAAGAAGCTAAGGCAATGACTAGCTCTTGTTGTTCCTTAGATAATTTTTTTACTTCAGGTAAACATTCTAGAAAATCGTCCCTCAATGTCTTATTGACCAATTTGTATTGATTTTCTAGAAACTTATAACGCCACCTTAGTGCATTATTGGCTAATATAAAATTCTGCATTTTTGTATAAGCTTTGCTTCTGGTTTTAATCTTGTTTGCTATTCTCTCTTGCAGAGTTCCTATTTTATCTAAGGGTGAAAAAAAGTGGCTATTTTCAGATTGATTAACTTTAATAATTTCTTTAAACAGATTTTCCATATCATTAAAGTGTCTGAAAACAGTTCTTATGCCGACTCCAGCAGTTTCAGCAACCTGTTGCGCTGTGGGAATTAAAATTCCCTCATCAATAAGCTCACGCACAGCTTGAATGATTTGATCGCGACTCTTTTTACTTCTCTCTAGCCTACCATCAGCCTTATCACTCATGAGTGAAGGCATCATGTTGATTGTCAACAGCATTTTTAAGAAATGGTAAAACTAGCAAATTAAGTAAAACATAACTAATGAGAACTATTATTCCTATAATATTTTCATAATATTGCAGTCCTGCTATAGCACATAGGCTAAAAATAATTAGTCTTGGAATTTCTAAATGCATAGCAGACTTTCCATCCAGCCATTTAGTTGTAGATATCATGGTAAAGAGGATCATTCCAACTCCCAGAGCCCCAAGATAATAACTGGAAGCTTCATCTTCAATAATAAAAGGTGCTGCAATAGTTAAAATAATTAGCTGTATAAACCCATAAATTGCGACAATTCTATTAACAGCAGGATCATACTTAACAAAGCTAGACGCATCGAATTCTTTGGTGGGATTTACTTTTTCAATGTCCTCAGGCTGCCAACCAGTTCTTGCTACTAATACATGAAATTTATCTTTCCAATTTTTGGTTTTAAAGAAGTTTCTAAAAATGCCAAAATAAATATGAACATTAGCCCATAAAGGGTTAAAAGTCTTAATAGGACCTCGTATGCCGTAAATACAAGGCTCATCTTCTTGCTCTTCTTGAAAAGTTCCAAAAATTCTGTCCCAAATAACAAAGATTCCACCGTAATTCTTATCTATGTAAATTTCATTCTGAGCATGATGAACTCTATGATTTGATGGAGTTATAAAGAAAAGTTCATACCATCCTAGTTTAGGGATATGTTGACTATGAACCCAAAATTGATAAATTAAATTAATAGAAGCAACAGTAACAAAAACCATAGCAGGCATTCCTATTAAAAATAATGGAACATAAAATATCCAACTCAATAGAAAGCTCATACTCGTTTGTCTTAATGCTGTAGATAAGTTGTACTCTTCACTTTGATGATGAGCAACATGAGATGCCCAAAAGATTTGACGCTCATGACCAAATCTATGTAACCAGTAATAACAGAAATCTTGAGCTACAAATGCAAATATCCATGTAATAACCAGGCTGTCATCCATTCTCCAAAGCGCATAGTGAGTTTCAATAGCATAGAAAACACTTCCTCCAACTCCTATAAGAACTATTTTTGATGCTGTACTGAGGGAGCCCATGAAAAGACTACTTATAGTGTCATTGAGACGGTAAGTATTATTTTTTTTAACCCATCCATAAATAAACTCTAAAAGAATAGCTAAAATAAAAAAAGGAACTGCTAAAGGTATATAACTCATTAATTAGATCTCATAGATTTGATTTTAGAAATAGTATTTAGTCTTCTAGGGTCTTCTTTAAATTGATCCCAAGATATTTGTTTTGTTTTTAGCATGCTGACAATTTTACCTGATGAAGATATATTATTACTAATAAGATAATTAATAACTTCCTCAACACCCGGTCTATTATTGCAGACTAAAATCATATCACAGCCAGCTTCTAAAGCTTTTCTAGCTTTATCAGCATAATTTCCTGCTATATCTGCGCCTTTCATTGAAAGATCATCACTAAAAATAACACCTTTAAAACCTAACTGTTGTTGAAGAACAGTATTTAGCCAGAAAAAAGAAAAGCTAACAGAGTTCTGGTCTATGTTTGGAAATGTTATATGTGCTGACATGATGCCAGCCAATAAATCTTGAAGAATAATATAAGGCTTCAAATCATTTTGTAATAAATCTTCAAACTCTCTAAGATCGATGGGAGCTTCTAAATGACTATCCTCTACAACACCTCCATGCCCTGGAAAATGTTTTCCTGTTGCTGACATTCCAGCTTCTTGCATACCTTGTATTAATGCTTCAGAGACATCAATAACTAACTGAGGATCTTCTCCGAAAGATCTATCACCAATAATAGTGCTTTTATTCATATCTAGATCAAGCACTGGCGTAAAACTAATATCTAGGCCTGCTGAAATTAACTCTGAGGCTAGAAGCCATCCAATATCTTTAGCAAATGCAAGGCCTTCAATTTGATCTTTGTTTGCAAGGTCGCCTAAAGCCTGCATTGATGGGATATGGGTAAAATCTTCATGAAAACGTTGAACTCTTCCACCCTCATGATCTACAGCTATTAATATATCTTCTTTTATTTTTCTAATACTAGAACATAAGGATTGAATTTGATGACGAGATTGAAAATTTCTTTCAAAAAGAATAATACCGCCTACATGTGGATTTTCAATTAAATTTACATCTGCTTCTGATAGAGAAACTCCATCAATATCTATCATTAGTCTGCCATGTTTTTGAACTAACATTTTTCTTGGTAACTTCTAATCTTTTTCATTTCCTGGCATTAAAAAATCTTCAAATTGAACTTGAAGTCTTTGCATGCCTGAAATCCATCTATCTCTATCATTGGCTTTTCTTTGAACATATTCGGCAACCTCTTTATGAGGAAGAATAAGAAAAGTTTCTGCTTCTATAGCTTTCAAAACATCATTAGCAACAACATCAGGTTCAAGCATTCCATCAACTCCTGCAACGCCAGCTCCACCAGCTGTCATAGCTGTTCTGACTGCTTGCGGGCACAAACATGACACGCCTATACCTTTGTTTCCATAGGTAATTTTTATCCATTCAGCAAAACTAACTGCTGCTGCCTTAGTTACTGCATAACCAGATGCACCTAATTGAGTTAATAAGCCAGCAGCTGATGAGGTATTAACTAAATAACCCTCGCCTCGCTCTAGCATCTGTGGAAGGACATGTTTAGCAGCATGAATATGGGATTGAACATTAATTTCCCAAATTGTTTGCCAATCCTGAGCTTCGGCTTCAAAAAATCCTGGGACGCCTCCGATTCCTGCATTTGAGCAAAAAATATCTATTCCGTCAGAAAACTCATTAGCTTTCTCAATAACATTTTTGATGTCATCTTCTTTTGCAACATTAGCTTCAACAGCTATTCCTCCAACAAGATCTGCAGTTTCTTTTGCTCCTTCTATATTCATATCCACACAAACAAGTGATTGAGCGCCTGCTTCTTTAAAAGCTATGCAAAGAGCTTTTCCTATCCCACTTGCAGCTCCAGTAACAACAACTCTTTTATCTAAAATTTTCATTGGAAATCCTCTTAATAAAATTTATTTATTATTTAAATATACAAACTGGGAAATTACATGGACTAAAGACTGATGAATATCTTCAATAATTCCATAATTATCTATCGAAACATGGATATTTAAACTCGACTTAACCTTTGCATCTCCTCCATCGAAACCAGTTAATGTGATGCTTTTAATACCTCTTTGATTTGCATAATCAATTGCACTGATTATATTTTCACTATTTCCTGAAGAGGATATTAGTAAAATTACATCATTATCATCAAGATAATATTCTAATTGTTTTGAGAATGACTCTTTATAAGAAAGATCATTAGATATAGCTGTGAATAATGGAGTATTTGAATTTAAAGAAAAAGACTTCAACTTTGAGTTATCTGTATAGCACCCTTTTGTAAAGTCACACACCAGATGATCTGCAATAGCGCTAGAGCCTCCATTGCCCATGGAATAGACTGTTGAACCAGAATCAATTGTTTGTTGAATTACCTTAATAATCTCAGGAAGATCAGATAAATCCATGCTCTTTTGAGCATCACTCATAGCTTGAAAATACTCTTGAGTAAACTCAGTTGGTGAAGCAGCATTAAATTCTATGTTTTTATCTCTTGTATCGCTCATATTTAATATATTTTATTAAAATAATATTTTAATAGATTTACTGATTTTAAGATATTATAAAAATTATGATCGCAAAACAAAAAATTTATGATGACTTAATGTTTTTATTAGGAAGAGTGCTTCTTGGTATATATTTTTTACTACCCGGGCTTGGCAAAATATTTACCTATTCAGATAATCTTATTCTTTTAGCTTCTAAAGGAGTTCCTCTAGAAAGTATTGCGCTTCCATTAACAATATTAATAGAAATTATTTTGGGTCTTTTTTTAATTTTTGGAAAGCATATACGAATTAGTTCGATTATTTTGTGTGTTCTCACTATTTTAATAAATATATTTATTCATGATTTCTGGAATTTATATGGTGTGGAGATGGAGCATGAAGGACAAAATTTTTATAAGAATATGGGAGTTGCAGCAGGATTGCTGATATTGGCTTCTAGGAAGTAATTACTTATCTTTCCATTCAGGATCTCGCTTTTCAATAAAAGCATTAATGCCCTCTTTTGCATCATCTTTAAGCATATTGTCTAACATAACCTCAGAGGTGAATTGATACGCTTGCTCTAAGTCCAATTTAGATTGCTCATAAAATGCTTTTTTACCTATTTTTAAAGTCATAGCAGACTTGCTTGCAATTTTTTTAGCTAAATTATTAACCTCTTCTCTTAAAAGATTATTATCAACATGATTGTTAATTAAGCCTATTTCTTTGGCTTTATCTGCATGAATTAAATCCCCCGTTAAAAGCATTTCCATGGCGTGTTTATTTGCAACATTTCTGGACAGTGCAACCATAGGAGTTGAGCAAAATAATCCTATATTAACCCCAGGAGTAGCAAACTTAGCTTCATTAGAAGCAATTGCAAGATCACAGCTAGCAACTAATTGACAGCCAGCTGCTGTTGCCGTTCCTGATATTTCTGCAATAACTGGTTTTGGGCAATGCACAATTAATTGCATTAAAGATGAACAGGTATTAAATAGTTTTCTGTAATAAGCTTCCCCTTCATCATCTGCATTCCTTGCTTCTGTGATTTCTTTTAAATCATGTCCAGCACAAAAAACAGTTCCATTTGCAGCCAATACTATTACTCTTGTGTCCTTATCGACTGAAGCTAAAGTAATAGCTTCTATTAGATGACTCATCATTGATGCAGATAAGGCATTTCTATTCTCAAGATTATTCATCGTAAAACGCATTATATTGTTATCTATTGTTTCGCTTAGTAACATTTGATTAGGCTCGCTATTTGTCATCTTTCTATTTAAATCTAATTTTTGTTACTAGTCCAATATGGCTTGTTTAACTCAATCTTTGGGCATCTATCCATAACAACTTTGAGTCCTGCTTCTTGTGCAAGCTTTTCTGCATCATAATTAATAATATCTAACTGCATCCAAATAACCTTAGCCTGAATTGTAATTGCTTCTTCTGTTACTCCTAAAACTGCATCTGAAGCTCGAAAAATATTCACCATATCAATTGGCACTTCAATTAAGTCCATACTTGAATAACAAAGCTGGCCTAAAATTAAATTATCTTTTTCATTAGGGTTAACTGGGAAGACCTTATAACCATGCTCTAGCAATGATTTCATTACAACAAAACTATCTCTATTGGATTTGCCGCTAGCTCCAATGACTGCAATGGTTTTCACCTCTTGTAGAATTTCTTTAATATATGAATCTGTATACTTATCCATCATTTTTAATTGGATTATTCTCAGGAAGTTCAGCTTGTAAAAGAACTTCTTCTGGGAGGGAAAATGAGCTCCTATTAAGATTCCATACTTTTGATATGTATTTAATATCTAAATCACCATAGAAATGATAAAAAGCTCCACTTCTTTTGCTATTCAAATCTACTGCCTCTAACTTAAGATTATTTTTAATTTCTTCATAGCATAATTGAGCAAGGACAACCTCTTCAGTCTCAGAAAAATATAAAGCTAAGGTAGTTGCAAGCTGCCTTGAAGTTGAGAGATGAACAAAACCATCTTTTTGATCTAATTCAGTAATAATAAAGCCATTATTAGAAGCTAGCTTCCATTCATCTAGATTAAGAACTTTATAAATATTATCCATTTAAATTAAATTGATTATGTTGCTAGTTTTAATAGCTTCCAAAGCCTTGGAAGTATCCAAGTAATTAAAATAGAAAATATTAGGCCCAATGCGTAGCTATATATAGCACCAGGTAAGCCTATTACTTCAAGATTGCTCTCAAACTTAGCTATTGAGGCCATTGCAAAAAAAACAATAACAATACTAAGTGTTGATACACAGAATTTTTGTATTTTTCCTGCATTAAGCTTTATGTCAGAAGCTCCCAAAAACCATCCAGTCATAACACCAAGAAACCAGATGCTTGGTTCATGCCCATCATGAATTGGATATAACAAATAAAGAGTTAATTGGAATAATAGAATAACAAGAAGCCACCCTCTATTACTTAAAGAATCATAAGTTTTATTTATAACTGCCAGGTGCCATATATAAAGAATGATGATTCCAATAATTAATCCAGATATCACGTCACCTAAGTCATGAACTCCTAAATACATTCGACTAAATGCTATAAGTATAATTAAAGATATTG
>TARA_B110000211_G_scaffold55977_1_pt1 | contig 13757 bp, 14 predicted proteins | sample TARA_B110000211 | Tara Oceans TARA_B110000211 (sample SAMEA4397516) | marine metagenome | biome: Polar Biome; feature: [DCM] deep chlorophyll maximum layer (ENVO:01000326); material: water (ENVO:00002006), including particulate matter (ENVO:01000060) such as... | depth 30 m
TGCTGATTTTATTTGCCTTAATTTTGCCAACCCAGATATGGTAGGCCATACTGGTGTTTTTGAAGCTGCCATGAAAGCCTGTGAGACAGTCGATTCTTGTACTCAAAGCATTGTTGAAACGGCACTAGAAAACGAGTATACTACAATCATCATTGCAGATCACGGTAACAGTGAAACGATGCGAAACCCTGACGGTTCTCCCAATACAGCTCATTCCACCAACCCAGTGCCCATAATTGTTGTAGATCCAGATATAAAATCTGTGAAAGATGGCGGAATTCTAGGAGATATTGCACCTACCATATTACACCTTATGGGGATAGAGAAACCAACCGCAATGAACCGAGATTCACTAGTTTAATGCAGTATATAGCAAATAGGCTCAGCTATTCTAAGCAACCATTAGGTTGGTAAGTAAGAGAAGCCTCGAAATCGATATTTCTTTGTAATTTTGCTTTTATGATAGTTCAGTCTTATACAATAGCAGTAGATTTTGACGGAACCCTCGTTGACGACAAATATCCAAAAATTGGAAAACCAATTATTTTTGCATTTGACACTTTAAAGAAACTTCAAGAAAATGGGCATAGATTAATTCTTTGGACCTACAGAAGAGGAAAAACTTTGGATGAAGCTATTCAATTTTGTGCCGATCAAGGAATTGTCTTCTACGCAGTCAATATGAGCTTTCCAGAAGAAGAATGGGACCCAAGAGACAGCCGTAAAATAAATGCCGATTTCTTTATTGATGATAGAAATATTGGGGGATTGCAAAGTTGGGGCGCAACATACCAGCAGCTTATCGGAGAACCAAACCAAGGATTGAAAACGCAAGCTAAACCAAAAAAGAAGTGGTTCTTTTTTTAATGTAAATTATGATTATAACGAAGACCAAAGAAGAAATTGAGTTAATGCGTGAGAGCGCCTTGGTGGTTTCTAAAACCTTAGGAATGATTGCAAAGGAAGTTAAACCTGGTGTTACTTCATTATATCTAGATAAATTAGCCGAAGAATACATTCGGGATCAAGGAGCTATTCCAGGGTTTTTAGGCTTGTACGATTTTCCAAATACGCTTTGCATGAGTCCAAACGCTCAGGTTGTGCATGGGATTCCAAATGATACGCCCCTTGAGGAGGGAGATATAATATCCATAGATTGCGGGGCCATAAAAAACGGCTTTTATGGAGATCATGCCTATACTTTTGCCGTTGGTGAGATAGCACCTGAAATTGAAAAACTTCTCAAAATAACAAAGGAATCTCTTTATGTAGGTATTCGTGAACTAAAAATAGGAAAGCGATCTGGAGATGTAGGATATGCGATTCAGAAATATTGTGAAGGGCATGGTTATGGTGTTGTTCGAGAGCTGGTTGGGCATGGTTTAGGACGCACCATGCATGAAGACCCTGAAATGCCAAATTACGGTAGTCGCGGACGTGGTAAGAAATTTATTGAAGGGATGACTGTCGCCATTGAGCCAATGATTAATTTAGGAACACGACGCATTGAGCAACTCAATGACGGATGGACCATCCTCACAGCAGATCGTAAAGCCAGTGCACATTTTGAGCATGATGTTGCCATTGTTGACGGAAAACCAGAACTACTCTCTACATTCGCATATATATATGAAGCACTCGGTATTGAGAGTGACGAAGAAGTAGAATTTAGAAAAGAGGCCTTGGTTTTATAAATCTTGCTGAATGCAACAAATTTTTAAGTTTTTTCTGAATTTAATTCCCAGAACTGTATTAATCAGGCTGAGTTATCTTGTGCGGCCATTCGTCGCTTATTTTCTGAGAGGGGAAAAATATACAGATCCAATTGACGGGAATTCTTTTCGCAAATTTTTACCCTATGGTTATGAAAAGGTTAGAGAGAATGTATTATCCCCGAGTACACTTTCACTGGAAAGGCATCGTCTATTTTGGCTTTATTTGAAAAATGAAACTGCGTTTTTTACTAAGAATTTAAAAGTCCTTCATTTTGCGCCCGAGCAAGCATTTTACAAGCGCTTTAGGAAAATGAAGAATCTCGAATATACAACCACCGATCTTAATTCTCCTATCGCTACTGTAAAAGCAGACATTTGCGATCTCCCATTTGAAGACAACGCATACGACTTTATTATCTGCAACCATGTTTTAGAGCATATCCCCGACGATACAAAAGCGATGCAGGAATTGTACCGCGTTCTTGCTCCAGGTGGCACAGCGATACTTCAGGTTCCTTATGATGCAGACAGATCAACAACTTTTGAAGACAACACCATTACCGATCCAAAAGAACGTGCAAAAATCTTTGGACAGTACGACCATGTTCGGGTTTATGGAATGGATTATTTCGATAAACTTGCAGAAATTGGTTTTAAAGTAGAAGCGCTAAATTATTCAGCAAAACTTTCCGAAGAAGAAATGAATACATATCGATTGGCAAAGGGAGAGCTTCTTCCTGTTTGCAAAAAACTAGTTGACTAGCAAATTGGCAAACCCATCCGTCATAAAAACTTGCTGAACATTCAAGGAATCATTGTGCGTTAGATAGGCTTCAACACCTTCAGTAATTCTAAGTAACTCTCTAGACTTTTCTAACCCAAGGGCCATAAAGGCTGTTGCGTAGGCATCGGCAAGACCGCAACTAGCAGCAACAACAGTGGCACTTGTTACATCACTCTGCTCTGCAGACCCAGTTAATGGATTAATCGTGTGAACATATTTTTTTCCTGAAATAGGGTCCGTTCTAAACTTACGATAGTTGCCAGAAGACGCCATGCCTTTATCGGTCAATGAAATAGCTTTTGAGAAAGCACGGTCCTCCATATTTGAGCCTACACTTTCGATACCTACAACCCATAACTTGTTTTTATTACGATTCGTTCCCTTCGCTAAAAGTTCACCTCCCAATTCTATCAGGTAATTTGAAACGCCCTGTAATTCTAAATACCGTCCTATACAGTCTATCCCATATCCTTTGGCAACAGCGTTGAAATCGAAATAGATTTCGGGCTTTTCCTTCACTACTCTGTTCTCTTTTGAAATAAACACCTTTCGGAAACCGACAAACTGCATTAAAGAATCGACTGCCTTTTTATCAATTGTATGAAGAGGCCTTACATCTCCAAATCCATAGGCATTTCGAAGCACACCAATTGTAGGATCAAAATAACCAAGAGAGTTTGTAAAAACAGTTTCAGAAATATTAAATACGTCCTTAAAAATAGCATCTACAACAAGGGTGGAATCTCCGCGGTTAATTTTCGATATATCACTATTGGGCATATAGGTACTCACCGATTTATTCACAGCATGAATTACAGAATCGATTCCTCTTTCTGCAGAAAAAGATGCAGAAGAATAATACTGAATTGAATAGGTTGTGCCAAAAGCTTCTCCCCTCAATATTTTAAACTGTGGCTCATTTTCCTCACAAGAAATCAAGAGTAAAATCGCAATTAAGAAGAACATTCGTTGCATAGCGCCTAATTTTTGTTAGTTAGAGTGATTGCGATTAAAGATCGAAATTGTATCGAGAACCTTGATGGTTTTATTAATTTTCTATTGTTAGTAAATTTAGGCATTCCGGCAATTATTCTATTTCCTGAATTCCATTAAAAACAAGGGTGTAATCTTCATCCTTAATTACCGGTTTTGCATAATCTAAGCCATGACCCAATCCTACACCTGCGTAATAGGTTTTCGCCTCAAACTTTAGAGCATGTTCTTTAATGGTTTGCATAAATACCGGGTCGTATACATTCGCATCCTTTGGATAGGATGTCGCTCGAACGATTACGAAGTGTAAGGTTTTATTCTTAAGAACTACGAATTGCGGGTCTTTCTTTAATTTCGAATTGACGCCCATAAACTCATAGCCATCATCTTCAAGTTGTTTCCCAACAACATTCATTGCGAGATTATGTAGTTCTTGTTCTGTAAGATGGTTCTCCATAATACAAAGATACTATGAGTTAAGACAACGGCAATAACTGAATAAAAAAAACCGCTTCCAAATAATATGGAAGCGGTTTTATATAAGACAATTCGTCTTTCATTAGCAGTTCATTTGTAGTTGCGCTGAAACAGTGGCCTCTATTTTTTGTGTTGGTTTAGGGTAGAGAGAAACTGACTCTAAAGTTTCAATTCGAACGAAAAAAGGGCCGTTTAGATATTTCTAAACGACCCTTTTATAAATTATTTGTAAAAATTTTCTATCCTCCGAAATCGTCAAATCGAATATTCTCGTCTGGAATCCCAAAATCTTCACCCATCTTCTGAACCGCCTGGTTCATCAATGGTGGACCACAGAAGTACAATTCGATATCCTCAGGCTCTTCGTGAAGGTCTAAATAGTTGTCTATTACTACTTGGTGAATAAAGCCAACAAAACCATCTCCTTCTCCATCAATACTATCCTTCACTTTCCAGTTATCTTCTGGTGCAGGTTCTGAAAGCGCTAGGTAAAACTTAAAGTTAGGAAATTCATTTTCTAACTGTTGGAAGTGATCTAGGTAGAACAACTCTCTTTTAGACCGCCCTCCATACCAATAAGTCACTTTTCTACCCGTTTTTAAGGTTTTGAATAAATGATACAGGTGTGATCTCATAGGTGCCATTCCGGCTCCCCCACCAACGTATAGCATTTCTGATTCGGAAGGATTTATGAAGAACTCACCATAAGGACCAGAGATTACTACTTTATCTCCTTTTTTCTGATTAAAGATATACGATGACGCAATTCCTGGATTCACGTTCATCCAGCTGTTTTTGGCTCGATCCCAAGGCGGCGTCGCAATACGTACATTCAGCATAATTTCACGTCCTTCTGCAGGATAGGATGCCATTGAATAGGCACGCTCTACAGTCTCGTTATTTTTCATAACCAAAGGCCATAGACCAAATTTGTCCCACTCTGCTTTAAATTTATCGGGAGTTTCATGTTCTTCAGGATGTGCTGTAATATCTATTTCATCAAACTTAATTTCACAAGGTGGAATCTCAATTTGGATATAACCTCCTGCCTTATAGCCCATATCTTCAGGGATTTCAACAACAAATTCCTTAATAAATGAGGCTACATTATAGTTACGCACTACCGTTGCATCCCATTTTTTTATTCCGAAGACTTCTTCAGGAATATGAATGTTCATATCCTGCTTCACTTTTACTTGACAAGATAAACGCGCTCCGTCTTTTAATTCTTTTCTACTGAAATGAGGTGTCTCTGTAGGCAAGGCCTCTCCTCCACCTTCTAAGACGTGGCACTCACATTGAATACAAGTTCCCCCACCACCACAGGCAGATGGAAGGAATATTTTTTGTGCTCCAAGTGTCGACAGGAGGGTTTCTCCCGAAGCTACTTCAATTACCCTCTCATCATTGATGGTAATCTTAACTGGTCCCGATGGAGACAATTTTTGTTTGGTAAATAGTAATAACGCTACCAATAGCAAGGTCAATACCAAAAAGGCAAGAACGGTTGCAATGATAACTCCTAATGTGCTTACTGCTAAAAACATATTATTCTTGTGTTATTTCTGAAACTTCTACAACTTCAATTAAAGCTGTATTCTCTTTTTCTAATTCTTCTGAAGGCATCTCTATTTGAGCCACTTTCACTTCTGATGTCGATACTTCTTCTTCACCACCTGTTAACATTCCTCCAAAACTCATAAACCCAATGGCCATCAATCCAGTAATGATAAACGTTATTCCCAACCCACGTAATGGCGCCGGAACATTGCTATATCTAATTTTCTCACGAATCGCAGCAATAGCCACAATAGCTAAAAACCAACCAATTCCACTACTAAATCCATAATTCAATGCCAAGCTCAAAGTTTCAATTTCTCTAGACTGCATAAATAAAGATCCTCCCAAAATGGCACAGTTCACGGCGATTAATGGCAAGAAAATACCTAAGGAATTATATAGGGAAGGAGAAAATTTCTCTACAACAATTTCTACCAATTGCACCATCGTTGCGATGGTAGCGATAAATAGAATAAAGGACAGGAAGCTTAAGTCGTAGGATGCATATTCTGCACCAAGCCATGACAGTGCTCCTTCTTGAAGAATATATTGATCCAACAACCAGTTTAATGGAACAGTAACCGTTAATACAAAAATAACTGCTGCACCAAGACCAACAGCCGTACTTACTTTTTTAGATACCGCCAAGTACGAACACATTCCTAAGAAATATGCAAATACCATATTATCCACGAAAATCGATTTAAAAAATAACTCTAAATGCTCCATATTTTAGTAATTCAGTAATTCAGTAAGCAGTAGTCAGTTTTCTATATTTGTTTTAACTCCAAATTTCTCAGGGTTATTCATCATATAATTTAACAACTTACCTACTTCTTCACTTTTATTAGTTAATTCCTTTTCTTTTTCTTTAGTTATATATGTACAAGCTTGAGCAAATTCTATCCAAGTTTGTGTCTCTAAATTTTCCGAATCACTATCAGTCAATTTACTTTGATAGTGCTTCGGGTATTTCCTTTTTCCATAAGCTTCTGCAATTGCAGATGAGACAGCTCTTGATGACCTTCTTATTTGACTTGTCAGCGCAAAAACTTCTTCCTTTGGAAAATTTTTCGAGATTTCAAGAATTTCCATGGCTAGTGCAAATGATTTTTTATACGCTAACAATTCTTGATGCCTCATTAATTCAATATTTCAATTAAAATTTCAGTAAAAAATAACAACTGGCCTCTGGCTACTGGCTACTGACCACTGAAATCTAATGTTCTTCTATTAGTGCTGTATTTCTACTACGTTGCACCCAAATAATAATCCCTACAACAATTAGGGCCATTGGAGGCAACACCATAAATCCATTGTTCTCGTATCCTAATGCATACAACCCCGTTTTCTCAACCGAATCTCCCAACACTTTAAATCCGAATAACGTTCCTGAACCAAGCAACTCTCTGAAGAACCCTACGATGATTAAAATTACACCATATCCTAATGCGTTTCCAACACCATCAAGAAATGAACGCCATGGGCCATTACCCAATGCAAAGGCTTCAAAACGTCCCATAATGATACAGTTGGTAATAATTAAACCAATAAATACTGAAAGTTCTTTACTCAATGAATAAGCAAAAGCCTTCAAGACTTGATCTACAATAATTACAAGTGTTGCTACAACAATAAGCTGTACAATAATTCGAATTTTAGACGGAATGATATTTCGCATTAACGAAATAACTACATTTCCAACTCCCAATACGAAGATTACAGAAACGGCCATTACGATAGACGGTTTCAGTTGCGCTGTAATCGCCAAGGCTGAACAGATTCCCAATACCTGAATGGTAATTGGATTGTCGTCTGCCAATGGGTCTAATATAAGTTTTCTATCTTTTTTAGATAATAATCCCATATCTTATTTGTTTATTGATTTAAAGTAAGGTACATACATTTTAATGTCTTTTTTTAGCATTGCTGTTAAGCCATCACCTGTAATTGTTGCACCTGCTAAGGCATCTACCTGTTGATCTGATTTATCTATGTTTTTTGGGTCGTTATTCCCTTTAGCAACCTGAATACTTCCAAATTTGCCATCTTTAAGAAAACTTTCACCTACAAAATCATCCATAAAGAAACGTTGCTTAATTTCAGCTCCTAGACCAGGTGTTTCTCCTTTATGATCAAAATAGACTCCTTGTATGGTCATGTTCTCATCCATTGCAATAAAACCCCAAATAGCATCCCAAAGCCCTTTACCTCTCACTGGAGCTACATAAATTTCTTTCCCATCTTTCATCCCTACAAACAATGGCAATTTTCTTGTATAGTCAGCATCCTTTGCTTTTGTGGCCTCCTTTTTCACATCCATCAAATAGGCCGAAGCATCCTCGGTTACTTTATCTCCTTCAATTACTAACTGCTTGGTGATGTAGGTAGCAAATTCGCCTGCAACGACATCGGTTGGAATAAACGCGACATCATTTGGACCTTCATTATTATTGACGCCAATTGCATATAGAATATTCTGTTGCTTCTCATACCGCTTATTGGCATCAATCATTGGTTTCAATCCGCTCGAAAAGCCAGCCAAAAGTGAACCAACAACGACCACCATTATAACGGCAAAAAAGATCGTGTAACTATTTTTATCTGTGTTTATCGCCATAATTATGCTGTTTTTACTTTTAGACGCTTCATTCTATTATTTATATTACTATTTATCACGTAATGATCGATCGTAGGAGCGAATACATTCATGAGCAGGATTGCCAAGAATACTCCTTCCGGATAGGCTGGATTAAAAACACGAATCATGATGGAAATAAATCCTATTAAAAATCCGTATATCCACTTTCCTTTATTGGTCTGTGACGCCGTTACAGGATCTGTAGCCATATAAACTGCACCAAACAAAATACTACCGATAAATAAATGCTGCCAAAAATCGACGTTCATAAGCCCGAAGAACTTCGAACTTTCCGTAACCCATCCCTGAGCTACAACACCATTAAAAATGAGCCCCATCGTTAACGCTCCTATAAGTGTACTAAAAATAATTCTCCAACTTCCAATTTTTGAAAGTATCAAAATCAATGCGCCAACAATAATTAACAGTTTAGAGGTTTCTCCAACAGAGCCTGGTATAAATCCTAAAAATTGGTCCATAAGACTCCAATCCATATACCCTTTATTTTGAGCTAAACTTCCTAAAATGGTTTCTCCAGAAATAGCATCTGGCTGGCCTACGCTGTCTACCGCTCCAGTAACCCAGACCTTGTCACCACTCATCCAAGTTGGATATGCAAAGAACAAGAAGGCTCTAATTGTTAAGGCCGGGTTCAATATATTCATCCCAGTTCCTCCAAATACTTCTTTTCCAATTACAACCCCAAATACCACAGCAATGGAGAGCATCCACAAGGGAATGTCTACAGGAACAATTAGTGGAACCAGCATTCCTGTTACCAGGTATCCTTCTTCTACCTCATGACCCTTAATCACTGCGAATATAAACTCTACTAGAAGTCCAACTCCATATGAAATAACAACCAATGGCAGTACTTTCCATGCTCCCACTATAAGGTTGTCTAAGTTCCAAAACTCTGTGCTCAAAAAGCCAAGCGCTTTTGAAACATCTCCGGTTTGAACATTGTACTGATACCCTGAGTTAAACATTCCGAAAATGAGACAGGGAACCAAAGATAAAATGACCATGTTCATGGTGCGTTTTAAATCGTCTGCTGCTTTTACATGAGTACCATTATGAGTGGTCTCATTCGGTAAATATAAAAAGGTATGGATTGCGTTAAACGCAGGAGCCATTTTAGTCCCTTTATATTTTTCTTTTAGCGTATGTAAATTTTGTTTCAATCCCATAGCGTTATCCTATTTCTTTATACATTAAATCCAACCCTTCACGAATGATTTGCTGGTGTGGCTGTTTAGAGACACAAATAAATTCTGTTAGCGCAAAATCTTCTGGAGCTACTTCGTACATTCCTAATGCTTCCATAGCATCTAAATCTTGAACCATGCACGCCTTTAATATCTGCATCGGATAAATATCCAACGGAAATACCTCTTCGTAGTTCCCTGTAACAACAAAAGCTCGATGCTCACCATTTGTATTGGTATTCAATTCAAATTTTTTCTTTGGAAACATCCAAGAAAATGTCAGTGCTCTTGAGGCCGATATTTTATTAAAAACTGGCTTCGTCCATCCAAATAACTCGTAGTCATCTCCTTCTGGAATTACAGTGACCATATTATTGTAGGCGCCTAAATGCCCCTTTGGTGAGGTTTGTTTTCCCGTAAGCACGTCTCCGTTAATAACGCGCACATTTTCTTCATTTAACCCAGCATCATACACAAATGTAGAAACCTCAGCTCCTATGGTCGTTCTATAGTATTTTGGTGCTTTTACTGAAGACCCACCTAGTGCAATAATCCGATCGGCATTGTACTTACCGCTAAGCAACAGCTCGCCAATAATTACTAAATCTTGAGCGCTCACTGTCCATACTGTTTCGCCTTTGTTAATGGGATCTAGTTTCGCAATTTGCGTCCCAACATTTCCTACTGGGTGCGGTCCATTTACTTTGTAAAGCGAAATGTCTTTTAACCCAGAAAAAGGGGACACATCCGCGCCACCTATAGCAAGGTGTAAAGCACCGTCTGTTAGTTTACTTAAAGCCGTAACAGCAGCCTGCAAAAAGCTTTCTTTCCCTTTTAGCGTGAAATCGTAATCTGCTGCCAATGGACCACTTGCATGTGCTGAAACAAAAATTGCCTTGGGAGCTACATCAGGGTTTGCAATTACATCATAAGGCCTTTGTTTGATAAATGGCCAACAACCCGATTCTAGTAGTCGCGTTTTGATTTCATCAGCCGTCATTGAATCTGGATTTACAACACCAAAATCCTTGTACGAATCCTGAGAATCCCCTTCAATTAATACTTCTTTAATTACGCGTTTCGCACCTCTTTCTATGGTCGTAAGTGTTCCGCTAACAGGAGAGACAAATTTTATTTTGTCATTGGCCTTTGAATAAAACAAAGTATCACCCGCTAGCACCTTGGCTCCTTCTTTAACCACCATTTTTGGTGTGATTAAGTGGAAATCTGAAGGTCTAATACCGAAGGTTCTCGACCGCGGCGCATTCGAAAGAGCTTTCTCTGCTTCGCCTTTTAATCTAATCGTAAGACCTTTTCTAATCTTAATGTCTTTAGACATAGGATATTTTTATTAAATTCTCTTTACTTCCCGAAGGGATTTCGGGCGTGCAAATTTATTAATTTAAATTAGCTTCACATAATAATTAAATAGAATTTTAAAAGGATTTATTTTCGGTTCACATATTCGCAAAATTAAGGCATAAATTTTGCTTATCTTTAACCCCCAAACAGTTTTTATGTCAAAAAGAAATTGCTGTATTATCTTACTTCTTTGTCTTGTTTTCTCAGCCTCTGCGCAAATAGAGGAAAAAATAGAGCCTGAACATATCAAAACAATTCAATTTCGAGGCAAGTCTGACTTAAGTCAATTGCCAATCATCAATTTAGGGGATCGATTACAGCTTACATTTGACGCAATCAATGGTAGTGAAGAAGACTATTATTATACCATTACTCATTATGATTTTGATTGGACGCCAAGTGATTTCTCTAAGGCAGAATATCTGGATGGGTTTGATGAAATGCGCATAGAGACCTATGAAAATTCTTATAATACCTTTCAAATTTACTCCCACTATATCTTAAACATCCCAAATAGAGAAACAAGACGAATCAAAAAAAGCGGAAATTATTTATTAGGAATTTATAACGATGATAACGAACTTGTTTTCTCTCGAAAATTTATGGTCGTTGAAAATTTTGTGAGTGTTCAAGTCGGTGTGAAAAGATCCAGAGATCTAAAGCACATCAAAGAGAAACAGGTCGTTCAATTTGTAATTAATTCTCCCGACTTATTGCTGGTTAATCCAAAACAGAACGTCCATACAGTTGTGTTACAAAACAGCAACTTAAAAACAGCAATTGTCGATCTTAAACCACAATATACCATTGGATCAAAACTCATCTATCGCTATGACAAAGAAGCGTCATTTTGGGGAGGAAACGAATTCTTATCTTTCGACAATAAGGATATAAGAGCCGCCTTGAACGGAGTAAGAAGAGTAGAGACGAGTGATCTTTATGAGAACTACTTGTATTCAAATGTTTCTAGGAAAAACAATCCCTATACGTTCAATCCAGATATTAATGGAAATTTTGAGGTAAGAAACCTTGACGCAGAGAATTCAAACATTGAAGCCGACTATGCACGAATGTATTTCAACTTCATGTATTACGAAGATATTGGCGACAAAGAACTACACATCTATGGAAACTTCAATAATTGGACCATCGATGGTAGCACCTATATGGAATACAACGAAAGCAGCGATTCATATAAAAACACCCGCCTTTTTAAGCAGGGTTTTTACAACTATAAATATGTTCTCGTAGATCGTGATGGAAGCATCGATGAGGGTGCTCTTTCTGGAAATTTCTGGCAGACTGAAAATGAGTATACCGTTGTCGTTTATTACCGAGACATTGGCGCTCGTTATGACAGGATTATAGGCGTTGGGACGGCGAATTCAATTAATATTAATAATAACTAAATAAAGGCAGTAGGTTTCTTACTGCAAATGCTTCAAATCAAATAAACCTTCATGGAAAAAGACTTAGTCCTTTTTAATAAGCTTGCTACATTACTTTTACAAAAAGAAAAAGAGGAGCCCGTCGCTCCAATCATTCCTCCCGACGAAATGTATACATCTATAGACATTTCATTAGAAGATGCTCCTGCTTCAGATGCATTTTTTGAGGAAACACTAGAAAAACTTGTTCTTAGCACACCTAGAACTGCTTCAAACCAATTTTTTAATCAATTGTTTGGAGGACGTATTTCAAAAGCAACCCTTGGCGACCTTCTAGCTGTATTGCTTAACAATAGCATGTATACCTATAAAGTGGCTGGCCCACAAGTAGGTATTGAGAAAGAAATTCTACATAAAATCTGTAATTTGGTAGGCTACGGTAAGGACAATGATGGAACCTTTGTCCCTGGTGGATCTATGAGTAATTATATGGCCATGTTAATGGCAAGAGATGCATGTAACTCAAGAATTAAAAATGAGGGAGTTCAACAAAAAATGACCTTATACACATCAAAGGAGTCTCACTATTCCATTCCGAAAAACGCTACTTTTATTGGAGTTGGCCGTGAGCAAGTGCGATACATTCCAACAGATAGTTATGGACGCATGATTCCCGAAAAACTTGAAGAACAAATTAAAAAAGACATGTCTCTTGGGTTCCAACCCTTTTTTGTAAATGCTACTGCAGGTACAACTGTGCTAGGAGCTTTTGATGAACTCCCACCCTTGAGTGCGATTTGCAAAAGGCACAACCTATGGCTGCACGTGGATGGCGCTTATTGTGGCGGTGTAATCTTTAGTGCGAAATACAAGCATTTGGTGGCAGGTATAGCCCTTAGTGACTCGTTTAGCGTTAATGCACATAAAATGTTAGGGACGCCTTTATCCTGCTCTATTATAGTTACTCAGCACAAAAAACATTTACATGATTCCTTTTCAAATGATGCCTCATATCTTTATCAGACAGATGGAGATGACTATAATCTAGGAAAGACTTCAATTCAATGCGGAAGACGTAATGATGCCCTGAAATTATGGACACTCTGGAAGTCGGTTGGCTCACAAGGTCTTGAAAAAATTGTTGATCATCAGTTCGACTTGGCAGATGTGGCTCGCGATTACATTAAAAGCAATTCAGATTACACCCTATATAGTTTCGATGACTCCATATCCATTTGTTTTAATTACAAAAACATTCCAGCGCAGACACTATGTACCGCTCTTTATGAAAATAGCGAGCTAATGGTTGGGTTTGGTGCATTTAATGACACAGAATTTGTGAGACTGGTGACTATTAATTCAGGAAACAGCAAGGAAGATATCCTTGATTTCTTTAAAGTCTTAGAGAACTTTGTAGACAACAACCTGGCTTTTCAGAAGCTTGATGTTTTAAATGGTATTCATTAAAAACATTTCTATCTTTACGAGGTGAGCTCAGAGAAATCGGTAAAAAAAAGAGGAAGAAAATCAGCTAAATATCGAGGGGCAGAATGTCTTAATTGTAGACAGCCCCTAGAATTAACCGATCTTTATTGCTCCTATTGCGGACAACTTAATACGACAAAACAA
>TARA_B110000211_G_scaffold235003_1_pt1 | contig 13751 bp, 9 predicted proteins | sample TARA_B110000211 | Tara Oceans TARA_B110000211 (sample SAMEA4397516) | marine metagenome | biome: Polar Biome; feature: [DCM] deep chlorophyll maximum layer (ENVO:01000326); material: water (ENVO:00002006), including particulate matter (ENVO:01000060) such as... | depth 30 m
CGGATTGAACCGAAATGGGTGATCGGAATGGGCCGGAACATGCAGGATGTGAAGTCAAGATCAGACAAATCTTAACGCCCCATCAGTTGTAGTTGCCAGACTATAACTGTGAACTTGAAATCAGTTAAATATTAGCTGAGGGGTATGCTCGTGTCTAGAAAAACCTTTGACAACACATCTTTCAATGCACTTCGCAAAATGCATCTAGAGAATCGCGTTTGCGTAGCTACTTTGATTGGAGATCATGTGTTTGTTGCAAAGTAGTTCTAGGTGTTGCGCCTAACGGGGAGTGTTTGCATAGGGCGCAGCGTGGAGCGAACTGTCTAAGGTTAAGTGGAATTTCAGGCGTGGTATGAGAAAACGCGGCCAAAACAGCGGAAAGAAATACATAGACTACGACAGGATACTGGGGCGCGCAAATGGGAGCGACACCAACGAAAGGCGGTGGATTCTTATAGCCCAGTACTGGTTTCGCCTATCCTGCTTAGAACACCATTTTATTGGTGAATTCGGCAGGAGGGCGGAGCCTAGGAAAAACGACAGTGCTTGCTTTTTTTCTTATTTTTTTCTTTTATCAATTTTGGAGTCAATGAGCCTTATTTGATATGACAACTCCGCACCTCTATTTTTTAGTTGCTTATTCACAATTGAGTTATCTAATTGATTATGTGCTCTTCTAGCGTAACTAGGAAAATTTGAGGCTCCTCTACCAGCATGGTCGTATAGTCGACGAAGGCTTTGAGTTTTCAGTTTCCTAAAAGGATCATGTTTGTATCGCAGTCTTAAATGATAGTTAATGCCGCGTTTCATTTTTTTCTTGTACCTCATTATTGAGGAGGCACGAATTGAGACCCGTTTGCCGTCAAAATTAAACCCTAAGTATTGAAGCCAGCTTGGTTTGAAACTATTACCTTGAATCTTGGAACAGTTGAGCTCTCGCCTACCATAGTTGTAGTCGAAAAAAAATTTATCAGTCTTGTCATCGTTAACATCTAATTTATATTCATTGGCTAGATTGAAAATAAAATTCTGAATTTCTTCTGCAAGCTCGTTAGGGGATTTTTTGTCTTTTAACGGAATTATACAAAGGAGATCATCACAATATCGCATGTATATACCATCCCTTTCATCAGCGAAACTCTTTGCGGCCTGATCAAAATCAATCATATAAATGTTTGATAAAAGACCACTTACAGGAGAGCCCTGTGGTATACCTCTATCTGTGTTTCTTTTTATTAGTGGTGCAACATGTTTTCTGAAGCCTTCAGGAGAACAAATTCGAGTTCTTTCTTTTCTTCCTGGCTTTTTTGGTTGCTTTGTGAGTACGGGTCTCTTCTCTACAGGCAATAACCCCATCGACATTTGCTTATGAATGGAACTAGACACCCCTCTAGGATTAGTAGCACTAATGCCAAACTGCTTATTAACCTCATTAATATCAACATAACTATATCTCGTAAGAGATTTAAATATTGAATAGTGATGGTCACTTAAAGTAGTGGTATTTTTGTTTTTGTTTTCGTAACCCAGCACTTGGATCCATTTCTTTTTAAGTATCTTATGGTCCAAAATATCGAAAAAGCTACTCACATCAAACGCTAATACCACGCAAGGTGAAGCATGCTCAATAAAGCTAAATGCATTTCCTGCATGAGTAATATTGCTTACTTTTTCATTATCCCTGGATGGACGAAATGCCAGAACTTCGTTACCTAGACCATGTTCATCCAAAAGACTTTCATATAAGTTACTGAGTATTGCGCCATAGTATGAGTAGAGTAAGCTGTCAAAATGACTTGCATAGCAAATAGGTCTTAGCTTCCAGGTGCTAAATTTGTGAGGCCGTCCTTTCTTGGAAATTAGCAAATTTGCGACCGTGTCATCATGCTTCGCACGGTTTTTAAATCTCTCAGGTAAGTCAGGCTTCGAGCTCGAAACTTTATAGTCTGGATATTTAAACTGTTCTGCAAGCTTTTCGATTTTCTTGATTTTTTCGGTTCTTGACTCAAAAAAAACGAATGGTAAGAAGGAGTGCCTTACTACGTACGACGTATCAAAAATCTGTTTCGTCGCATTTCTGAAATTGGGTTTCACATCAAAATGAAGATAACTTGGTCTTTTCTTATCTTTTTTGTTACCTGTGAAATCTGAAAAGCGGCGTTGCCAATTTAGCTTTATTTCATCCAAATCCATTTGAAATCTCTTATAAACAAAACGAGAGAGCGAGGGTCAGGAAGTCTCCGCCACTTTTGGCGAATAATCAATAAGACGTAAATTGTCCATAAATTTACGAAATTTCTCTTATTGCTCTCTAGTCCAGGGCGCCATTGTCACAACGAACGAAGTCCACGCGGCACTTATTACACTCCGAATGCCCTTCAGTCCAGGTCGCGTCCATACCCATAAGGCATGCCTGACAATTCAAGTTACTGTTCCATTATAATATTACTATTACACTGGTTGCAGTTGTAAGAAATAATACAGGAGAATAAACTATGAAACTAAAGTTCCAAGTCCAGCTTGCTGGATTCTGTTACATCCCAAATAATCTTTCGGCACGTCGAAGCGTTTACTTGGCGTTCCTATTGATTATATCAGTAGCATTTCTGTGGCTATCACCCTTTCACTCACTGGATTTCCCAGCTTATGTTGTGATGATATTTGTCAGGTATTTCTGTAAAGAAATACTTGACATCAACCGCGTCCCAAGCCGCTTATTTTCGACCGGTAGGTATAATGTAAGGGTTAAATAAATTAATTCAAGTGTTTACCGCTGTTCTTAGTAATACTCTTTTATATATGCGTATGCTTTTTCAAACAGATTCTGGTCTTTATGTAATCGATATTTCAATAGAGCCTTTCTTAGGAATTTTTGCACTTCTCTCTCTCCGCCTACGGTATTTTGCCAACCGGGAAAGTTAACCACTCTTACAATTGCATCAATATCAGTAACTATTCGCTCAACAACGGCTGGTGTTTCATCAGTTTTAAGCTCTAGGAAAAGCTCTGTCAGTGCAGCTTGGGGTGATTTTTCTTGAAGCTCTTTTACTAACTCTTTTTCAGCTTCAACCGTATCTTTAGCTATGGCGCAGAGCTCTTTTACGAATTCAATTGAAGTGATTAAACCTTTCTCAGCTTTATCACGAAGCTCTTCTAAACGCTCACTAAGCTTTTTGAAGTTGGCGTTTCCGCCATGTTTAACGAAGCGTTTAATTAAGTCTTTTTCGAGCTGTTTAATTTTCTTGGGATCAGGGTTGTTAAAGATGTTTTCTATAACGTCAGCATCTAACACAAACTCTTCTAGTGTATGTACTTCACCAACGTGAATGTTCTCGTGGATCAATTGTGTGGTTTGCGCACCAAGTGCCAACCACAGCATCTTCCCAACATTATCTGATGCTGGTTTTACCGATTCAAATACTTGAGCTAGCCATTTGTAGTCTTGATTATAAACATCCAAGATATTATCAGGAGATAAAGACTCCCATAACTTAGCTAGGTACTTAAAGTCTTTGGCAAAGGCATCTTTCTTTTCATCGGTATTAATAGCGTTCTGTGCTGCTTCTAAACCCTCAAAGCCTTCAAGAGTTCTATCTACCCCTTCAAAGTGCCTTAACGCATCAGCCATTGCTTGTGGCAATCGAGAACGTAAGTCGCCTAGGTTAGTAATTACCTGCTTAACACTTTGCTCATCAAACTCTAATGCCTTTGCAGCGTCATCAAATACTCCAAAATAATCAACAATGCAGCCAAATGTTTTTTGCGGATATAAACGGTTAGTACGACATATTGCCTGTAGTAACGTATGGTCCTTTAACGACTTGTCTAAGTACATTGTTTGACAAACCGGGGCATCAAAGCCAGTCAACAGCTTAGCGGTTACGATGATGAACTTGAGCTCAGATGCTGCATCGTTATATTCATCAACGATCTTTTCTTGCTGGCTTTTATCTACCGCCCACTTTTGTTTAAATTCAAAGTCATCGTTGGCAGTAGTAGAAATAACAACTTTACTGGCCTCTTCAGGAAAGTACTTATCTAACTCTTCTTTGTATTGCACACAAGCATGACGGTCTGGCGTGACTATCATGCCCTTAAAGCCATGAGGCGTTACTTTCGTTTTAAAGTGCTCAGCAATGTCTTTTACGATTTTTTCAACACGCTCAGGCGACTTCAAAAACGCTGACATTTTTGCCGACTTCTTGTTTAGCTCATCCGCTTCTTCGTCTGTTAGCGCAGCGCTTTCTTTAAACTCTTCAAATGCTTTATCTAGTGCGTCTTTATCAACATGTACGTCAACCAATCGTGGTTCAAAGTATAGAGGTAATGTTGCTTCATCTCGAATTGAATCATGGAAGGTATAACGTGACATATAGCCACCTTTATCTTCCTCCGAGCCAAATGCCCAAAAGGTATTTTTATCTGCCTTGTTAACTGGTGTACCGGTTAAACCAAACAAAAATGCATTAGGTAATGCGGCACGCATTTGTCGGCCTAAATCACCTTCTTGTGTACGGTGAGCTTCATCCACCAATAGAATGATGTTTTCTCTATCATTCATATTAGGTTTAGCGTCTCGGAATTTATGGATCATTGAAATAATGATCTTACGAGTATCACGCTCCAACATTTGTTGCAGCTCTTTAATACTTTCTGTACTTTCAACATTGGCCACATCTGCCGCATTAAAGGTTCCGCTTATTTGTGTATCTAGGTCAGTTCTATCAACCAACACAATTACTGTGGGGCTTTTGAGCTCTGGTGCTCGCCTTAGCTTGTGTGCTGCAAACACCATGAGTAATGACTTACCCGAGCCTTGGAAGTGCCATATTAGGCCTTTTTTAATTTTGCCTTCAATCACACGTAGGACGATTTTATTCGCCCCTTCATATTGCTGAAAGCGAGGAATAACTTTAATACGCTGCTTTTTCTTGTTCGTGGTAAACAATGAGAAGTTTCGCATAATATCAAGTAAACGAACTGGGCTAAGCAAGTCAGTCAGCTCTTTACCAATTTCAGCCAAACCTAAAGCTTTTGATATTTGCCCAACCCCATCAGAGCCATTCTCTTCTACACGCCAAGGAGCCCAAAACTCTAAAGGACAACGAATAGCACCATAAAACAGCTCTTTACCTTCTGTAGCAAAAGACAACACGTTAGGCACAAACAGTTGAGGTACAGCATTTTCATATATTTGATGAATTTCGTGCGCACCGTCTAACCAACTTACTGAGGGTCTAATCGGTGTTTTGGCTTCACCAACGACTACCGGAATGCCGTTAATCATCAATACCACATCAGGTATTTTTGTTTCTCTGTGATGAATACGGAACTGGTTAGTTACTACATAATCGTTTTGAGTTAAGTCTTCAAAATCAATTAGCTTAACCGGAACATGACGATTGTTTTCACCAAATGGCATGGTCTTCTCGCCTGTCATCCAAGCAAAAAACTCTTCGTTGGCTTTGACTAAACCAACCTGGTTTACCGAAATTAAAATAGCACGGAGTTTATGTATTACTTCATCCGCCAAGTTTGAATTAGCTTCAATCTCGGGGTTAAGACGAATTAACGCCTTTACCAATTGAGATTCAACCAATACCTCATTAACACCACGAGCTAATTGCTCTGGCGGTTGGAATTGCCACTTAACGCCAAAGATTGGTTGAGGCTCTGATACTTGGTTAGCGTTTAAGTTAACACCACTCATTTGATGGATGAGGTAGTGCTCCACACTATTTAATTCGGTAAATCCCATTTTTTAAATCACTCCGTTGATTAATGAGTGTAAAAGCTTCTGACTCGTTTGAAGTTTATGCTGAGATTCTTTAATTGCATTAGAAATCGCGGTTGTTTGAGCTACTATCCTATCTTGGTAATCTGGATCAGGTAATTTGAATTTATACTTAAGCATTTTATCAGGAGATGTATGCAAAACCTTAGTTCCTGAAGCTGAAGAAAAAACAAACTGGCGAAAATGATTCGTTAGAAAAAGTAAATATAAATACTCTAGTGATACTTTGGATTGGGCTTTCAGCTCTACTTTTCCTATACGTTGATTATGTAGATATTGCCTCCCATCGTTAGAAATGACTCCTGGGATTCCTAAAATTTCTCCTCCTGGAGTTTGGCATGTCATAGCCAATAACAAATCACCAGGAAAAAGGTTGTAGTCTTCAGGGTATGGTCCTGAATAACACTTTATCTTAGTTTTATCGAATCTAAATCCGCCTTCATAATCGTAGTTACCTATGGCAACCGCTATGGGTAAATTTCCGTCATCTTCTTCCCAAAATTCACTTTTAAAAGGAAAACCATGCTTAATATCAATTACACTATTTAAAGAAATAACCTCGAATTCGTTTGAACTAGCTAATTCAACTTTCTCTTTTAAAATCGTATTATAAAATTGTTTTAAAGAGTGTCTAAGAGCAAAGTTTTTCTCGACAACTTCTGTTAATTCCGAAAATAATAAGCACAGCTCTCTTTGCTTATCTTTTGGCGGTAACAAGAACTCTTGCTTTGCCAAAACCCGCCAATTGATTGTGGGTGATAAAGAACCAACAGATATTTCAATTGCTTTTCTCCAAAAAACTTCAGATAGCATAAAGAAAGCTAAAAACTCAGGCAAAACGACATTAGCTTTAGGTCTTAGCACTAACGAATGAGCTGATGCTACCGCATCGAAATCTGCGACAGCTACTCTCTTTAAGTAAGCATTCCGCTTTGCAAAAATAATGTCATTCTTATAAATTTTTAGTTTATCTCCTTTTATAGAAGAAGTTTCACCATAACGATTGATTTTAAGAGAGCCCGTATCAAGATGCTCCAATCCTATATAGCGATCTAAACCAGACTTTTGCGGAACAACTTTTTCGACAATGTTTTCAACAAGATCAGAAAATTTCCATTTCTCCCATCTACTTTTGTCAATTTTATTATTGATATCTTTTGTTAGGTTATTCATCAGTCTATTCATTTTACTTCCTCGAAGAGACATTCCATTGATGCTTGGAGAGAAAGAGATGACTTATTCCAGGACTCAAAAGCTTCTGATGGATCTGTGACCATTACTGCATCATTATTTTGAATATAAAGCGGGATGTTAAGACTCCCCTCTTTTTCAAGTATTTCTCCATCGTCAGCGATGTAAGTAAATCCCGGTTGTGACGTAAAATCCAAATATGCTCGATGAATCGTTTTTATGTGCTCTGGCATGAGGTAACTTATCGACTTCTCCCTTTTAACTTCCTCTCTTGCATCAATAAAAAGAACCTTGCCTTTTCTATTTTCGGGCTTATTGTTATTTGTTATTAACAGGCATGATTCCATTATAGAGTTGTAAAAAAGATTTTTACCTAGAGCGATTACACACTCAACTAAATCTTGTTCAATCATTTTTTGGCGCAGTTCTTTTTCTGAATCCCTGAAAAGAACACCATAAGGCCAAAGTACACATGATCGACCATTACCTAAATCTAAGCTTTTTTGAATGTGTTGCTGGAACGCGTAATCGGCACAACCTTGAGGCGGTGTACCCCACAAATTACGACCATACGGATCATTTTCAAATGCTCCACGATCCCATGATTTAATCGAGTAAGGAGGGTTAGCTAGGATGACGTTAAACTTTTTAAGTTCATCATTCTCAAGCAAGCCGGGATTAGACAAGGTATTGCCACGCACAATATCGAACTCTTCAATGCCATGCATAAACATATTCATTCGAGCAATTGCCGATGTTAGCAGGTTAATCTCTTGACCAAATAACTTCAGTGTACGGTATTCTTTGCCTTCCTCTTTTAAATGCAAAGCACAATTGAGTAGTAAGCCGCCGGAGCCACATGTAGGGTCATATACCGATTCACCTGGTTGAGGGTCCATGATCACCGTCATCAGCTTTACCACCGTGCGGTTGGTGTAAAACTCTGCTGCGGTATGCCCGCTGTCATCAGCAAACTCTTTAATTAGGTACTCGTAAGCATTACCTAACTTATCGTCAGGTACATTTTTAAGATCCAGCTTATACTGTGAGTAATGCTCAATGAGGTTGGTAAGCATGCCATCAGAAAGTCGGTCTTTATTGGTCCAACTGGCATCACCAAAAATACCGTCTAAGGTATCTGGGTTGGCTTTCTCAATAGCACGCATAGCGTTTTGCAACGCTAAACCAACATTGGTTGTAACTTCACGAACATCTCGCCAGTGCGCCCCATCTGGGATTTGAAAATGGTGGTTTTCCGCAAAAGCGGCATATTCTAAATCCCCATCACTTTCTGCTAAGGCATTATCAAACTCTTCATCGTATACATCAGAGATGCGTTTAAAGAACATCAACGGGAAGATGTATTGCTTATAATCCCCCGCATCGATAGTGCCACGTAAAGTAGTTGCAGCACCCCAAAGGTATTTTTCTAATTCTTGTTGAGTCATCATTGGATATTTCCCACTAAAAACTGCTGACCTAATGCTGTTGTCACGTATTTTTGTTCAGGCGAGCTAGCAGTCGCTTCCGCGGTTTTCTGAACAAATCCAACTTCTTGTAATGGCAATAAGTAGTTTTGGCGAAATTTATTTCGGTTTGCATAACCAATATGTTTCATGAGCTCGACTAAGGATATAGGTTGCAATGATAGAAAAAGAATCTTGATGAAGTATTGAACTTTCTTATGTAAAAGCTTGGTACCTTTTTCATCCCAGCCTGGTACCTCTTTAAGTGACCCTTTACTAAGCTTCTGATTTTTTGGCCAATCTAGCTCTTTTAGCTTGGTACCTTTTTGATTCCAGCTTGGTACCAAATGTAAAATAAGCTCTTCCCAACTAATAGAATGCAAACTAGGGTCAAGTGATAACCCACGTAAATTGGTTTCAATAAGCTCTACTGTCTCTTCTCCTAACTCTAACCAATGAGCCCATTCTTTATGGAATGTTCCCATTGATGCATAAGTCAGAGGAATTTCAGTTAAAAAAGTATCATTTTCAATAAATGATGGCTTGGCTCCAGGTACATAGATATTTAAATATTTACTGGTATTTCTAACACCAGAGCCGAGTTCATCTGTCCATCCAAAAGCGGTGAAAAATTTACGAATGTTAGGGTTTTTGGGATAAGGACTAAATTTTTTTAAATCAAGCGGTCCGTGAAACAGTGCCTTATTAGGATTTTTTACCGTAACTTTATTATCGTAGATAATTAGCTCGGAAGAAAAAGCATTTGTATATTCTCGATGAACAATTAGGTTTCCAATAACTTCTCTAAAAATTAACTCACGTAAATCTTTTCGCTGACCATCTTCTTGATAAAACTTATCATCTAAGTGTTTTTTTACAAATGAAAGTAATTCCGTATAGGTATCAAGTAAGTTGGTTCTTAAAAGCAATCTGTCATCATGTCGATCAAGATTATCTATTCGAACTAAAGCATCAACCTTATATCCGGGAAGAAGATTATGTATTGTAGAGTCCTTTCCAAATATTAAAGCTGCTGCAAGTGTTAGCCCTTCTTCTCCTGATTTAAAGTCTTTTCGCTGTAAAGAAGCAGATAGCAGCAATTCCTGATTGCTCATGGATAGCCATGGGTGATTACTACTTTGAAGAGCAATAATTTTCCTTGCTTTGTCAAAGAGTCGCTCATCCAAATCTGAATAGGCTAAAAACGGGTAGATAGTACTTTCAGAAAAATGCTCTCTTTTTTGAAAGATAATATCTTCAATTTTTTTCTGATTCTTTGTAACGTCTTGATCATTATCATCTGAGCGCCAATAGACTGCACCGTTATATTTATGCAATTGACTTGATGCAGGCACACGCAAAACAATAACTTTTCCATCAGGGTGCGATACAGCAACAGGCTCTAGAAACAAAGTTGGTTTGAACGTTTGTGAGTTATTTAAAGTAGAAACAATTTCTTTAATGTATTGAGGTACTAATGTTTCTGTAAGACCAAGTACCTTACCGTTATCGTCTGCACCTAACACTACAGTACCGCCATCAGTATTACTAAAACTAATTACAGTTTCATATAGCGCTTTAGGTACTCCCTTCAGTGCTTCTTTGTACTCAACCGTAGTTCCTTCACCCTTTTGAAGGATATAAGTCAGTTCGTCTAAGTTCATTGAATAAACTTCTCCAATACCTTTTTAAACTTCACTTCAGCATCCAAACTTGCTTGCCATGCTTGTTTTAAGTCAGCCATGGCTTCTTCAACGGACGGTAAGTTATCTTCAATGATTTTTTCTACATAGAGTGAAATGTTAAGATTGAAGTCGTTTTCTTTGAGCTCTTCGATTGACGCTACTTTTACGTAGTTCTCGACATCTCTATAGTCGTGATACCAATCGTAAATTTGTTGAACATGATTTGGCTCTAGGAAGTTTTGGGCTCGACCTACTCGTATTTGATCGGACGCGTCAATAAACAAAACTTTGCCTTTTTTCTCTGCTGGCTTATTTTGTTTAAAGACCATGACACAAGCAGCTAACTGCGTGCCGTAGAATACGTTGGGCCCTAAACCAATTACAGCTTCTAACAAGTCGCTTTCTAGTAACTGTTTTCGAATTTTACCTTCGGCTGCTTTTCTGAATAACGCACCGTGTGGTAATACGACTGTCATACGGCCAGTGCTATTCATGGACTTGACCATGTGTTGCACCCAAGCCATATCACCATTGCCTTTTGGTGGTACTCCGGCAATATTGCGCCCATAAGGGTCATTAGCCCATGTATCAGAGCCCCAACCTTTTAACGAGAATGGAGGGTTGGCAATGACACAATCAAAGGTTTTAAGGCCATCGGCTTCAAAGAACCCTGGATGACGCAATGTATCGCCACGCAATATTTCAAAGTCTTCTATACCGTGTAAGAACATGTTCATACGAGCAATTGAACTTGATGTTAGGTTCTTCTCTTGCCCAAAGAGTTTTAGCGTTCTGTAATCTCCTTTATTGTCTTTAAGGTGATCAACACACTCAAGCAACATACCGCCTGTACCACAGGCTGGATCATAAATAGTTTCACCCTCATGCGGGTCAAGGATTAAGCCAAGAAGATGCACCACTGAGCGAGGCGTATAGAACTCACCCGCTTTTTTATTAGTTAAATCAGCGAAGTGCTTAATCAAATATTCGTATGCATTGCCCAGCATATCTGGGTCAACATTTTGATTACCTAATGTGTACTGAGAAAAGTGTTCAATAAGGTTAATCAGTAATTCATCTGAAAGCTTATTTTTGTTACTCCACTGTGCATCTCCAAAAATACCGTATAAATATTCTTGGTTAGCTTGCTCTACACTACGAAGGGCATTTTCAATCGCTGTACCTACGTTAGTTGTGATTTCACGAACGTCTTTCCAATGGCATCCATCAGGGATTTCAAAGCGGTGAAACTCAGGTAATGCTGCGTACTCTTCATCACCATCAGACTCTTCTAATGCAATACGAAACTCTTCATCGTACACATCGGAAATACGCTTAAAGAAAAGCAATGGGAATATGTATACTTTGAAGTCAGAAGCATCAACTGGACCTTTTAATATCCATGCAGCCTTTGATAAGTATTGCTCTAATTGGGAGAGCGTAATTTTTTTAGTTGTCATCAATATTCTTAATTTAATTTAGTTTTTCGTTAGCGATTTATTCAACGTTGGGCGACTGACTTTAAAGTGTTTTGCAACTTCTGCTTTTGTCATTTCAGGGTCACGCAACATCGCATGCGCTTTCTTAATGTCTGATGCAGTCAGTTTGGCTTTGCGTCCGCCTTTTCGGCCTCTGGCTCTGGCTGCGGCAAGCCCAGCTTTGGTTCGCTCGGAAATTAAGCGCCTTTCAAACTGCGCGATAGAGCCAATCATATGAAAAGCCAGCTCACCCACTGCAGTTGTGGTATCGATATTCTCATTCAAACTAATAAACTGAACATCTTGCTGCTTAAAGCCATCAAGAAGCTCGATTAAATCTTTTAGACTTCGCCCTAAGCGATCGAGCCTCTGAACAACTACCACGTCACCGGCACGAAGCGAGTCGATCATTCTTTCCAGTTCTGGTCTTAAGCGAGACTTTCCACTGCCTTTTTCTTGGTAGACTGTTTCGCATCCAGCCTCTTGCAATGCATCTAGCTGAGCACTGTCGGACTGCTCTTCCGTACTGACTCGCACATAACCAATTTTCATAAAATTACCTAAATAAAAGGTGGGTTTTATTTACGTAGATAAATTTACGCGTTTATTTACATGATGACAATCTAAATTACTGTTCATTTATTCAAGGAGAGTTGAGGAAATTAAATGGTCGTTTTATTTACATTGGAATATCTGCTAATTTTTATTCAATACATTTTTGAGAGTATGTCGCAATGAAAACATGGGAAGATCATAAAAGAGAAATCGCAAGTGAAGAAAAAAGGGAGTGGACTATTAGCATTATCTACTCTGTCATAATTTTCTCTATTTTAATAACGGTCATTATTTAGGTTGCAAGAACATTCAACATTGTTCAGATTCAGGGATATCGGTGTTACTGTGAAGGCTCTGTAACACGTTGTTATAAATTCAGAAAGGAATCAAATATATGAATAGTTGGTGGGATTTAGGTGAATGGTCAGGGAATACAGGTAAAGACCTGTCCACGCACAATATAGAATGTCCTTTCTGTAACGAAAGAGGAAATTTTGATACTGAGCACCATGCAGAAAAGAAACAACCAAATGGCAACAAAGTATTGAATTTCGACACACTGAAATGCGGTAATTGCGCATCATATGTCATGGTCTTTTGGTCCGCGGGTGATCGCTTGCATAGTTTCAGAGTTCTGCCTTGGCCATTAAGTAAACTCGAAAAATATCCAGAGCACTGGCCTGAAGCGGTAGGAAGATATTGGCTACAAGCAAAAAGAAATTTGAAAGATGGAAATTGGGATGCTGCAGCCTTAATGGCTAGAAGTTCATTACAAGTTTCGCTAAGAGAACAGAAAGCTAAAGGCAATAATTTAAAACAAGAAATAGATCATTTAGCCGCAGAAGGTATTCTTCCTAAAATAATTCAAGAATGGGCACACAATGTCCGAGAATTAGGTAATGATTCTGCTCATCCAAAGCCAGACCAGCCTGCCACACCACCAGAAGATGCTAAAGATATAGTTGGTTTTATGGATTATTTATATACATTGCCAAAGCAAATTCAAGAGTACCGAGCGCGAAAAAATTCATAAAAAGGCCTTTAAGTAGCGGATATATAGCAGTTGACTATGCACGTTCTTTGCTATTTTAGCCAACTATTACTTAACCGCTTTACGCGGCATTAAAAGAAAGTATGGATCACGATAAATTTCACATATTAATCAAACAGCTTTACTCAACAGTAAGTAAGCTAGAAGCTATGTTCCCTGGACGCTATTTTACGCCAGACGGGCATATGGTTGGAAGTATTGGTGAATGCCTTGTAGCAAACGCATATGACCTAAAATTAGAAAAGGCCTCTAATAAAGGTTTTGATGCGGTAACCAAAAGCGGCAAGGAAGTAGAAATTAAAGCTACTCACTCATAATCCGTTGCTTTTCGTAGCGAGCCAGAACATACAATTATTATTAAGATTTTTCAAAATGGTACATTTGAAGAAGTATACAACGGACCGGGGAACTTGGTATGGCAGCAGTTTGCTGGGAAGAAAACACCGACCAATGGCCAGTTTCAAATATCACTGAACAAGCTAAGAGTGCGTATTTCGGTGAATCCGGTCGGTCGTTTCGGTTTTATCCGAT
>TARA_B110000211_G_scaffold20063_1_pt1 | contig 13748 bp, 10 predicted proteins | sample TARA_B110000211 | Tara Oceans TARA_B110000211 (sample SAMEA4397516) | marine metagenome | biome: Polar Biome; feature: [DCM] deep chlorophyll maximum layer (ENVO:01000326); material: water (ENVO:00002006), including particulate matter (ENVO:01000060) such as... | depth 30 m
CTAGATTTAAGGTCATTAAAGATTCAATCAGTCCAACAGCAGCTAATAAAAATGCAGTGGGTAAAATCAAGTTCCAATGCCCCTCAAGGGTATATAATAATTCAAATATTTGTCCTTGGAAAACAGGTAATCCACCTTGTAATCCTTCGCCACCACCGTCTTTAATAAAAGAGCCCACGGTAGAAACGTCAAGCCCCCCAAGTATAGTAACCGCCGCAACTCCTACAATTGCTACAAGCGCTGCAGGAACTTTAGTTGTTAGTTTAGGTAAAAAGTACATGATCGACATGGTCATTACTACAAGGGCAAGCATGGTGTATAATTCGGTTCCTTGAATCCACTGTGCTCCAGCGACAGTGGTTTTTTGAAATAAGCCTAATTGAGACAAGAAAATAACAATTGCTAATCCGTTTACAAACCCCATCATTACAGAATGTGGAATCAAACGCACAAATTTCCCTAATTTAAAAACGCCAGCTGCAATTTGAATTACACCTACAATTAGTAGAGTAATAAAGAGCCAGTGTAAACCTAAGTTTTCTATCGGTTGTGCGAGTGCATCTCCAACTTTATTTCCCTGTTGAATCATATGAACCATAACAACAGCCATGGCTCCGGTTGCTCCAGAAATCATTCCAGGTCTTCCGCCAAAAATTGCGGTAACAATCCCCATCATGAAAGCACCATAGAGTCCAACTAATGGATCTATGCCTGCAATAAATGCAAAAGCAACAGCCTCAGGGACTAAAGCGAGTGCTACTGTTAATCCAGAAAGGATATCGTTTTTTGGGTTTTGGCTGAAGTTTTTAAATATTTTTTTCAAGGAATGGTGTTTTTTACAAAGCGGCAAATATAACCATTTCCTTTACAGCAGCAGTCCCGAAAGTGAAACTTCGAGTTTTCTATTGTTTTATTCTTTGGTGGGAGGGTAGTTTTTTAGGATTTCAGTAACAAAATATTGAATGCGTTCATCTCTTTTTTTACTGTACTCGCTGATATACCCCTTGCCTTTTCCTTGCCAAACAAGTTGTTTGGTTTTGGTGTCAATTAAATCAATAAACAGCATACCATTTGTTTGTGAGCTTACCGTTGCGATATTGTTATTGGGCAATCCCCATCCATTCCAAAATCCAAAACCATATCCATATCCAAATCCGTTGTTCTGATTAATATAAACGTCATTAGATGATTTAACCGCCAGATTAATCAACAAGTCTGGGGTTTCAGATTTGGTTAGCTGTTTTTCGTCTAATTCTACTTCAATAGCTTTTAAAATTCTTTTTTTATCCAAATCAGAGATTTCAACTTCATCAATACCAGGCTTGAAAAAAGCATAGGTTGTATAATCTTTGAAATCAATAGCAGTATCATAATCGCTAAAAACACGAACACTACTGCAACTTATAAAAATTAAGCAAAAGGATAAAAGAATTAGATTTTTCATAAACAAGTTTTATATAAACTCTAAATTACAAAAACCATGCCTTTACTTCTTTGTTTTTTTGAAATCATAGGGACAATGTCGACATCCGCTCAAACAACAGGAACCTCTTTTTAGGTGATATTGTTCCGTAAATACTTTGTAACCCTCTGGTGACATGTAAAAATCTCCAACTTCAAATTCTTTTCCTTCTAACATGATTCTTTTTTGGTAACCTATCCTGAAATGGATTAATTTTAACCTATGTTTTTTGAAACTACACCACACATTCCAAACCAATTTGTTACACAAATAAACGGGTTTTCCATCACAATTAAAAGAGAGGACCTTATTCATCCTCAGGTTTCAGGAAATAAATTCCGAAAATTAAAGTATAACATTCAAGAAGCGCTGACTAATGGAGCAACTGCTCTCGTTACTTTTGGTGGCGCATATTCCAATCATTTGGCTGCAACTGCTGCAGCTGGAATGGCATTAAAAATTCAAACGCACGGTTTTGTTCGTGGGGATGAGTTGGAAACTAAAGCTCGGAATCCTACTTTAAAGTTTTGTGAAGCACAAGGAATGCAATTACATTTTATGTCCCGTAAAGCTTATCGACTAAAAGAACAAGCCGAAGTATTTAAAGCCTCCCTTGAAAATAATTTAACTGCTTATATAATTCCAGAAGGAGGGACCAATGCATTGGCAGTAGAAGGATGCAGAGAAATCATCACTTCCGAAGACAGCAGCTTTACAACAATTTGCTGCCCCGTTGGAACTGGCGGTACTTTTTCAGGGCTCATACAAGCTGCTCCAGAGCAAGAGATATTGGGTTTTGTTGTTGTTCAAGATCCTGAAATAGAAAATACAGTTAAAAATTTTGTAGGCTTAAATAAGAATTGGGAACTCTTATACGATCATGGTTTTGGCGGATATGGAGCTTTTCCATCAGAATTGATAACATTCATCAATGGTTTTTATGAGAAATATGAAATTCTTTTGGATCCCTTGTATACAGGCAAAATGCTTTTTGGTATTTTTACACTTATAAAAAATAAACAATGGCGTTGGGGCAACAATATCCTAATCATACATACCGGAGGAATTCAGGGAATACAGGGAGCAAATCAACGTCTGGAACAACAAGGCAAAGAATGTATACGATACTAAAACGAGTTTGTTTAGTTTTATGTGCAGCTTTTATGATGAGCTGTAGCGTTACAAAAACTGTACGTTCCAAGCCTCAACCTATATCCAAAAAAGAAGTTCCAGTTAAGAAAAAAGCAGTCAAAATACCGCCTGTTAAGACTGTGAAATTAACTCAAGAACAAAAGGTAAAAGCATATTTAGATCGCTTTGGACCAATAGCTCGAGCCGAAATGCGTCAATATAAAATTCCAGCGAGTATTACTTTGGCACAAGGAATTTTAGAATCTGGAACTGGTGAAGGAACATTAGCAAAAGTTGGAAACAATCACTTTGGTATAAAGTGCCATCGCGGTTGGAATGGTGGACGCATGTATCACGATGACGACGCAAAAGGAGAATGTTTTAGAACCTACGAAGATCCTGCGGAATCGTATCGAGACCATTCTGTTTTTTTAAGTGGAAGACAGCGGTATGCGTTTTTATTCAAATTCCATAAAAGAGATTATAAGGCTTGGGCAAGAGGCTTGAAAAAAGCAGGTTATGCTACCGATCCTAAATACCCAAAAAAACTCATTAGTATTATTCAGCGATATGAGTTGTATCGATACGACACCAAGAAAGGAGTTAAAGCGCAATCTGATAAAGAATATCAAAAATCGATCGTAAGAAACACACAAGATAAAATCCATAGTGTTGAAGTAGGTGATACGTTGTATTCTATTGCCCGTCAGTATAGTGTTTCCGTTAATGAAATAAAAAAGCATAACAAACTGAACGATAACACCATTTTTAAAGGTCAAGAACTGATCATTCCAAAAAAGAAATAATCCATGCAATATCAACGCAGTAGTACACTATTTAAAGCCGCACAAGAAGTTATTCCTGGAGGAGTAAACTCCCCCGTACGCGCATTTAAGTCCGTAGGTGGAACACCTATTTTTGTAGACAGCGCTAAAGGTGCGTATCTTTTTGATGTAGATGGGAACCGACTGATTGATTATATTTCCAGTTGGGGCCCGATGATCTTGGGTCATGTATATGAACCAGTGATTGATGCCTTAACCCAGCGTGCTAAAAAAGGAACTTCTTTTGGGATGCCCACTGCTTTAGAAACAGAAATAGCACGTTTGACCATAGAGATGATTCCCAATATGGATAAGGTTCGATTTGTCAATTCGGGAACGGAAGCCTGTATGAGCGCAGTACGTTTAGCCCGTGGATATACTGATCGTGAAAAAATAATAAAATTTGCTGGTTGTTATCATGGCCATGCAGATGCTTTTTTGATTCAAGCGGGGAGTGGTGCAGTTACCTTTGGAGCGCCAAACAGTCCTGGAGTTACACAAGGCACCGCTAAAGATACCCTCTTAGCATATTACAATGATTTAGAAAGTGTACGTACCGTTTTTGAGCAATATCCAGAAGAAGTAGCAGCAATTATAATTGAGCCAGTTGCTGGGAATATGGGTTGCATTCCCCCTCAAGAAGGTTTTTTAGAAGGGCTTCGTGCTCTTTGTGACCAATACGGTGCACTCCTGATTTTTGATGAGGTTATGACAGGCTTCAGACTAGCTCCAGGTGGCGCCCAACAACGCCTCAATATAAAAGCAGATATAGCAACTTATGGAAAAGTAATTGGAGGGGGATTGCCAGTTGGCGCCTTCGCTGCTTCCAATGAAATAATGAGTCATTTGGCTCCAGAAGGACCTGTTTATCAGGCGGGTACACTGAGTGGTAATCCATTGGCAATGGCAGCTGGATTAGCCATGCTTACTGCGCTGAAGGAGGACGAAGAAATGTATACTCGTTTGGATCAAAAAACAGAACGTTTACACAAAGGTATGAAGGAACGAATCTCGGCGACTAGTTTGCCTTATCAGATTAACCGATTTGGGTCTATGATTTCGCTCCACTTCACCAATACGCCTGTTGTAGATTTTGCGTCTGCGGCAGCTAGTGATAATGAATTGTTTAAAGCCTATTTTCACGGAATGCTTAGTGAAGGGATTTACCTTCCACCAAGTGCTTATGAAAGTTATTTTCTAAACGATGCGCTAACAAATGAGGATATTGATTTTACACTTAAAGCTTTTGATCGAGTGATTAAGACCTTATCGTCTTAAAACAGATATTCATTCAGTTTAATTGGCTGATACCCATAGTCCATCTTCCGTCTTCTCAACTTTAGCGATTCCCTTTTTAGTCAATCCTTTCAAAGAAACATCCCACTTTTTATTACTCAAAGCTGCTTGCTCTTTCAATTGAGCTAATTCGATTGGGCTTTTCGTTTTTAAAAGAGATAAAATTGCTTTTTCTTCCTCAGTCAATTCCACAGCTTTCTTTTCTGGTCGCATTTGTGGGAAAAATAACACTTCCTGAATAGAACTGTTATTGGTCATGAGCATTACCAAACGGTCAATTCCAATTCCAATTCCCGAAGTAGGGGGCATTCCATATTCAAGCGCACGCAAAAAATCTTGATCGATAAACATTGCTTCATCATCTCCTTTTTCGCTCAACTTCATTTGTTCCTCAAATCGTTCTCTTTGATCAATCGGATCATTCAATTCCGTATAGGCATTCGCCAATTCTTTCCCATTAACCATCAATTCAAAACGCTCGGTAAGTTTTGGATTTGAACGGTGTTCTTTGGTCAACGGACTCATTTCTTTAGGATAGTCGGTTATGAAGGTCGGTTGTATGTAGTGATGTTCACATTTTTCACCAAAAATTTCATCAATTAATTTCCCAATCCCCATGGTTTCGTCAACTTCAATACCCAAACCTTTAGCAGTTTCTCGAAGCGTGACTTCATCCATTTCAGAAACATCAATTCCTGTATGTATTTCGATTGCTTTTAGAATCGGTATTCTAGGGTAGGGTGCTTTAAAGTCGATGGTGTGTTCGCCAACAGAAACAGATAAACTTCCATTGGAGTCCAAAGCTACTTTTTCAAGTAAGGCTTCGGTAGTTTCCATCATCCAAAAATAATCTTTGTAAGCAACATAAAGTTCCATTACCGTAAATTCAGGATTATGAGTTCGATCCATTCCTTCGTTACGAAAATCTTTAGAAAATTCATAAACACCATCAAACCCACCAACGATTAGTCGTTTTAAGTAAAGTTCATTTGCTACTCTAAGATACAAGGATATGTCCAATGCATTATGGTGTGTCATAAAAGGGCGAGCCGATGCACCTCCCGGTATGGGCTGTAAAATCGGTGTTTCAACTTCTAGATAATCTTTTGCATTAAAATATTCTCGTATGCTGTTGGTTATTTTTGTTCGCTTGATGAACGTTTCTTTCACTTTAGGATTGACAATCAAGTCTACATAGCGCTGGCGGTAGCGTAATTCGGGATCGTTAAATTCGTCAAATGTATTTCCCTCAGCATCAGTTTTAGGCAATGGAAGCGGGCGTAAGGTTTTGTTCAGCACATCAAATTTCTTAACAGCGATGGTTTGTTGTCCAACTTGGGTAGTAAAAAGCGTTCCTTCGATTCCAATGATATCTCCAATATCGAGAAGTTTTTTGTACACCTCGTTGTATAGAGTTTTGTCTTCGCCAGCACAAATTTCATCGCGATTGAAATACACTTGAATCCGTCCTTGACTGTCTTGAACTTCAGCAAAACTGGCTTTACCTTGAATTCTTCTTGACATCAATCGCCCAGCAATGATCACTTCTTTTCCTTCAACAAAGTCTTCTTTTATTGAAGCCGAGGAATGGTTTACAGGATAAAGAGGAGCTGGGTATGGGTTAATACCTAGTGCTCTAAGTCGTTCTAGTTTTTTTCTTCTAATAATTTCCTGTTCGCTCAATGCAGCCATAGTGTCAAAAATTTTAGCAAAGATAAGGGTTTCCTTCAATTGAAAATCCAATTTTCACTATCTTGCTAAAAAATATAGCCGTGAGTCTTTTTCGTGTCCTACTTTCCGTTCTTTTCCCTCCCCTTGCTGTTTTGGATCAAGGTTGTGGTTCCATCGTTATTGTATTCGTTTTGACCCTCTGTGGTTGGGTTCCGGGTGTAATTGCTGCACTTGTAATTTTGAATAACACCAATCGATAGGATGCAAACTCCCAACAAGAAAATTCAAGTTACCGATTTAAAAAACACCTCCTATCAACCTGCTTGGGATCTTCAAGAAAAACTACTTAAAGAAATTGTTGATCTTAAAATAGCGAATCGCAAAGTTGAAATTCAACATCCAACACCCAATTATTTTTTATGGGTAGAACATCCACCTGTAATTACTTTAGGTAAAAGCGGTGCTATTGATCATCTCCTTTTAAATGAAGAGCAGCTTCGCGATCGTGGGATTGAATACTATAAAACCAATCGAGGAGGGGACATTACCTTTCATGGCCCAGGTCAGGTTGTAGGTTATCCAATTCTAGATTTAGAAAATTTTTTTACTGACATACATAAATACCTTCGTTTGCTCGAAGAAATGGTAATCTTAACTCTGAAGGAGTACGGGCTAGAAGGAACTCGAAGTCCAGGCGAAACAGGAGTTTGGTTGGATGTTGGAACACCCTTCGCTCGTAAAATATGTGCCTTGGGCGTAAAAGCAAGTCGGTGGGTTACCATGCATGGTTTTGCATTCAATGTAAATACCGACCTTGCTTATTTTAGTTATATCGTTCCCTGCGGTATTCAAGGAAAAGGAGTAACATCTTTACAAGCAGAGCTAAAAAGAGAAATTTCATTGGACGAAGTCCGAGAGAAATTGAGCACGCATTTCCAAGCTCTTTTTGAGGCTGAATTTATTTCAGTAAATTAAACTCACAAACCTGTTAATTTATATATGAATACAGATTTACAAAATTACTCACACAAACGTTTGAACATACTCACAGGAGAATGGGTATTGGTTTCTCCATTTAGAGCGAATAGACCTTGGCAAGGACAAAATGAGGAGCTATCCAATGGAAAACGATCTGCTTATGACGAAGGGTGCTATCTATGTGCCGGAAATACAAGGATTAATGGAGAACAAAATCCAAAATATAAAGATGTATTTGTTTTCACCAATGATTTTGCTGCTTTACAAAAAGAGTCTAACCCTTTTATATCGAAAGATGGATTGCTAGAAGCGCATGGAGAACAAGGTATATGTAAAGTTATTTGTTTCAGTCCAGACCATTCCAAAAGCCTTGCAGATATGCAGCCAGTTGAAATCGGAAAAGTCGTATCCGCATGGCAAAGAGAATTTGCAGAATTGGGCGGTGTGGAAGGAATCAATTATGTTCAGATTTTTGAAAACAAAGGGGCTGTTATGGGCTGTAGTAATCCACATCCTCATGGACAAATCTGGAGTCAATCTTCACTTCCAAATGAAGTAATTAAAAAAGACCAGCATCAATTAAGCTACTTTAAAAAGAACACCAGAACTATTTTAGGCGATTATATAGCACAAGAATTGGTTCATAAAGAGCGTGTTATTTTCGAAAATCATTTCTTTGTTGTACTTATTCCTTTCTGGGCTATTTGGCCTTTTGAAGCAATGATAGTTCCTAAAAAGGCTCAAAAAGATATTTTGGAATTATCGGATTTGGAGGCTGTTCTTTTTGCGGAAGCTATTGCAGTATTGACTAAAGCATATGATAAACTATTCAACTGTTCCTTTCCTTATTCTAGCGGAATTCATCAAGCCCCAACCGACGGAGAAAACAATAACCATTGGCATTGGCACATGGGTTTTTATCCACCACTATTGAGAAGTGCAACGGTCAAGAAGTTTATGGTAGGCTATGAAATGTTTGGCTCCCCACAAAGGGATATTACGGCTGAATCTGCTGCACTCCGATTGAAAAGCTTAATTGATTAATGCAGCAACAATAATTTTCGCTAATTAATCTCATAAATAAGCATCCCATTACTTTCTGATTGTACCACCAATTCAACCGCTTTGTCCGAATCAGCATTTGCTAAATCTGCAGCTGAGGTTCCGTAAACAGGGAAACCACTTACAGCTGTTCCGTTACTGAAATAGAGATGTACTTTTTGAGCATCTAAATCTGTTGTGGTAACATAAATGATGTTATTAATGTAGAAAATTCTAGGAGCAGTGTAGCGCCCATAGGGGAGGGTGATTGGAATTCCTTTAATGGTTAGTATGTTTTCCGAAAGGGTAACCAACGATTTGGTTGTGGTTGCAATTGTATGATCGGTTACTAATCCTAAAGGAGTTTTAGCGACATTTCCTTTGGTATCTATTTGCACTAAATTTCCTTCGGTGTCGGATGTAGTAAATGTTTTGAGATATGAACTCACAGGCGTTCCCGAAAAAGTAATCGACTCTTTAGTTTTTATACGCGATTTCCCTACTCGATTGAGGAGGTTTAGTTTTCCGCTCTCTTCTTGCACCGCGATATAATCTTTTTTGTCAATTCGAATATGAACTGGCGAATTTATAATGGGAGTCTTGGTCTTTTTAAAAGTAAACCCAGATACCCGTTTTCCTTTGTTATCATACATACGAACACTTTTTCCTTGTACTAGAACAAAACGATAATTCCTTCGCTGGTCGTAATCGAAAACAGCAAGTTGTTGTATGGGCTCGGTAGCGGGAATTTTTATAGAAAAAGGTTTTACAATTTTTCCATTACGATCCAATACAAAAAAATTGTCTTCTGTTCTAAACGCCATTTGAAGCCTTTTGTTTTTGTATAAATCAATTTGCTGAACAATTCCTTGAATTTGCCCTGGAAGTTGTTTTTTCCAATACAAATTACCTTTGTCTGAAAACAGATATAATTTGTTGTTTACGTCTTGAACCAACACATCCATGCCTTTGGTTCTGTGGTTTTTGAGCCATTGTGGAGCAGCACTTAGAGGAGATTCTGTTTGTAATAAGTATTGATTTGAAACATCATTTTGTTTCACTTCTAGATCATTCTTATGAATCCTAAAATGCAAATGCATGAAATTATTTTCTACTGCACCTTGAAAAGCTACGAACGGATAGCTTTCTGTATCCAATTTAGACCAAGGTTTTTTATTGTCCTCTTTGTTTTTCCACAGGTCGATCAATGCTTTGGTTTGGGCAATCCAGTAGATGGAACTTTTAGAAGCTAGATTTTCTTTGAAGCTATTGTAAACGAGATTTTTACTTAGCGTGCTTCCATCTTTATAGCTACTAATAATGGTTTTAATGGCTTCTTCACTTGCCGCAAAAACAAAAAAGTTTTCGATTACAGTTCCCCAATTGGGCATTACTTTTCCGCCAATGGCTTCAGCAAAAACCAATAAGTCATCTGGAAGTACAGCAGGGTAGTAGGTGACTTCTCGATATTGCTTCGCGTTTTCAAGCTTTGGCAGCAGTTGTTCCTGAGCTTGTATTTCGTTTTGGGAGTGGAAAAGAAGGATGCGTTCTGATCCCAATTGTATCCATCCAATCTCATCAACAGTACTCAGTGCTTTGAGATTTATCTGCGCAAGTGGGACATTGTGATGCAAGATCCATTGTTTAAAAGCATCTTCGGTTTCCAACGCATTATTGAGCGGAATGGACAAGAATGAGCTGCTGCTGTCTGGCGTCAATTGATCCAAAAGAATTTTATGAGCTTCATTTTCTTTTAAAATCCCCAAAGGATCACCCAAAGAATCTTGAATGGCAACCAAACCATCTAAACTGAACCCTGATTCTTCAAAGTTAAGATCATAGGCATTCCAATCGTGACTTACTTTGGGCATTAAAGGAGTTTGACCAATCATGGTTTCGATCAATTCTTCGACTTGCGGTTGGACTAAAATATTGATTGGAGCATCAGTGTCTAGGGTGGCGTATATTGTCTTGAAAAGTTTTGTGGTATTGGAAGTGCTGTTTTGTTGGGAAGTGCGGATACAATTCTCAATCAACAACTGTGAAGTTGATCGTAGGGTATAGCCTGAAATATTTGTGCTGTATAAGACCTTGGCAGCTCTTTTCTCAATATTGATCTGCATCTTACTGTATTCGATCGAAGGGCCGTTCATTAAAGTAGAATCTAGTGGAGCTTTATAAATATGAGTTAAGGCTCCAGGATTTTTGCCAACCTTGGTAACACACAACAAGCTTTCGATATCTGGGGTTCCAGAAAGCAAGCTACTAATGTCTGCGGTTAGTCCTTTGTTCAACAATTTTATCTCCTTAAAAACTTCGTTGTTGGTGAGCTCGCTTGTTAATGTATTTGCATCATTGATTTGAATGACCCAACTACTGTTTTGCGGAATCCAATCGATCAATTCACTTGGCTTGGAATTTATTGGATCACAGCTCCAAAAGCTAAGGGCTAAACTCAATAAAGAAAAAAGTGGTAATCCTTTTTTGAAAAAGTGAAACAAATTCGTGTGGTTCATATATAGTTTTTATAAAGTTCAAAAATAAGAAACTCAGAAATCAATTTGAAGTTGTTCAGGGAGTAATCTAAAAGTTTTTCTATGATGAGAAGTAATACCTACTAAACGGATGGCTTCTCGGTGCTTTTTTGTAGGGTATCCTTTGTTGTTTTTCCAATCGTATTGCGGGTGTTTTTTGTCTAATGCAGCCATGAGATCATCTCGATAGGTTTTTGCGAGTACCGAAGCAGCAGCTATGTTTTGGTATTTCCCATCGCCTTTTATAATGCATTGGTGCGGAATTTTTTTGAATGGGTGGAAACGATTTCCATCCACAAGAATATGAGTTGGGATCGGATCTAGCTTTTGGATTGACTTATGCATAGCCTTTATGGAGGCATTGAGAATGTTGATTTTGTCTACTTCTTTTGGAGTACAATGTGCAACTGCAAATGCGAGAGCACTTTTTTCAATAATAGGTCTGAGGTATTGCCGTTGTTTTTCGGTTAGTTTTTTTGAGTCATTCAATAAAGGCTCGTCAAAGTCTGGAGGAAGTATCACGGCTGCAGCAGTTACAGGCCCTGCAAGGCATCCACGACCAGCTTCATCGGTTCCGGCTTCTAGTCCTTCGAGTAATTGTAGGCTTAACACGTTTTATATTTTAATATTCTCAATTCAAATTACTTACAATTATTTAACTTCGCAATCAAAATTACACCCTTTCATGGCCCAAAGATTCTTTTTACTGTTTTTTTTGTTGAGTAGCTCTCTTGTTTTTAGTCAGGATCTTTCGGGTACCAACTATCAAAAAAAGTATAACAGTAAAGGGAAAAGTGCTGTGGGATCTGAAAGTCTTTCTATTCAAAATAACAAGTTCGATCCAATACGAACTAAAGACTCCATCGTCGGGGATTCTATTTCTATTGACATGTACAAGATATATACGGTAGATCGAGACTCTACTTATGTAGACACTACCTTGACAGTGCAGAAAGAGTATAAGATGAATTTCCTGCGTAAAGATTATTTTGAATTACTACCTTTTTCTAATACGGGACATGCTTTTAATAAGACTGGTTATGATTTCACAGAAAAACCGTTGTTATCTGGTTTAGGAGCTAATTCTAAGCACTATGGTTATGTCGAAGCTTCAGAGGCACTATACTATCAAGTTCCAACACCTATTACGGAACTTTTTTTTAGATCCACTTTTGAGCAAGGGCAAATGGCACAAACGACCATAGCGGTTAATTTGACCCCCCAGTTCAATTTTGCATTCACTTATAAAGGGGTTCGCTCTTTGGGGAAGTATGTCAATTTACGTTCTGCAAACGAACGGTTTGAATTTTCATTCAAATATCAATCCCTGAGTACGCGCTATACTTTATGGGGGCATTACGCCAATCAATCCATAGAGAATCAAGAGAATAGTGGGATCAATGATGAAGGAGTTCTCCTTTTTGAAACCGCAGATCCAGACTTTTTAGATCGATCAGTTTTGGATGTTCGAATCAAAACAGCACAGAACATACTGGCAGGGAAGCGTTCGTTCTTAGACCATCACTGGAATTTAGTTCCACCTAAAGACTCAGTCCGAACCAAATTACTCATAGGCCATCGGTTTTTAAATGAATCCCGATATTATAATTACACCGACTCTGGAGGCAATGATCATTTTGGAGAACTAGTTACAGGTGTGTTTAGCATCAACGATCGAGCAAAACTTAAAAGAATCAAAAACCAAATTTATACGGAATTCAATACTCCCTTTACTGGGAAGCTTCATGCAGGAATAGCTGCGGTTCAATCCAATTATTTCTTTGGGCTAGAAGAAGGGGAGGAAATTTCGGATACCGTACCCAATCAAATTAAAACGGCCCAATATCTTATAAGTGGAGACTGGAACTTCCGATGGAAAGGATTTTCGATGCAAGCCACGCTTCAGAAAAGCATTGGTGGAAGTTTGTTGAGTGATGAAATTGCCGCTAAAGCCCGTTATGAATTCCCTAACAAGGCAGCTTTTACGGCACGAACAAGTTTTAGGAACCAAAGCCCCGACTTTAATTTCCAACTCTATAAGAGCGATTATCAAAGTTACAACTGGTACAACCCCAGTTTAGAGAATCAAAAAACAGTGCATTTCTCTGTAAATCTCGAGCATCCTTGGTTAGGGAGTATTTATGCGCACTGGCAACAACTGACCAACTACACGTATTACCATACAACTTCTTTTGGGCCCGGGTACGAAGATCCAGATGTTAATAGAGAAAGTATCATATACAGACCCCCGAATGATCTTTATTTAGCAGCTCCTACACAAGCTGCCGAAGCCATCGATTATATTAAGATTCGCTACCGTTCGGAATATAAGCTTGGAGATTTTGCGATGACCAATACCATGCAATATCAAAATGTTGCCAGTAGTGCACAGGCCATCCAAGATTCTTTAGTCTCACAACCGCTAAACGTCCCCGAATGGAACTTGAGAACCACCCTGAGTTTTAGCCGTGACATCTTTAAGAAAGCCATGTTCCTGCAAACAGGGTTTACTGGACATTACTTCACAAAATACTATGCCGATCGTTACAACCCCCTTTTAGGTGATTTCTCTAGACAAAGCGATGTTTTGATAGGTGACTTCCCAAGAATCGATTTTTTCATCAACGGAAAAGTGCAACAAACCCGACTTTATTTAAAAGCCGAGCACATCAATACACTCTTTACAAATCCAAATTATTTTAGCGCCCCAGGTTATCCTTACCGCGATTTTGTTGTGCGTTTTGGTTTGGTTTGGAATTTCTTCCAATAGACGAGGTTTATATTTCTCTCTAATAATCCTCTTTTTCTTTT
>TARA_B110000211_G_scaffold233385_1_pt1 | contig 13728 bp, 13 predicted proteins | sample TARA_B110000211 | Tara Oceans TARA_B110000211 (sample SAMEA4397516) | marine metagenome | biome: Polar Biome; feature: [DCM] deep chlorophyll maximum layer (ENVO:01000326); material: water (ENVO:00002006), including particulate matter (ENVO:01000060) such as... | depth 30 m
AATGTCCTGCCGCACCCGTAACCATTATGTTCATGCCTTTTAAATTAAAATAATTCATTGTAGTAATAATAATTATCTATTAAACTAAATTAATAAAATTTCTATATTTTTAATTTGTTTAAAATTTACATAATATAATGTCTTGTTTTATCTCACAATAAACAAGTGTATAATATTAACTACAAGTTTAGATTTAATAAAACCATATTAAAAATTCGAAATTATAATTTGTTTGCGTAAAAAAATGAGTAAGACATAATAGAAAAATAAACTATGCCAAACGTATATGTTTGTTTACAAGTAAGAAGTTCTTCTGACAGACTTCCTTATAAATGTTTACTTCCAATTAATAAACTAGAATCTATCAAGGTTTTGATTGAAAGAATAAAGTCAAAGAAATATTCAGTTAATATTCTCACATCAAATAGTAAATCTGATGATTACTTATTCAATAAGTTAAAAAATGAAAAAATAAACATTTATAGAGGTGATTTAAATAATGTTTACAACAGATTCATTCAATTCAGTAAAAGATTAAAAGATAATGATTTAATTATTAGAATCACAGGTGACAATTTATTTGTAGATAAGTATTTAATTGAAGAAATTATTAATTTTCATAAAAAAAATAATTATAACTATGTTTCAATTAATAGACAAAAATCTAAATTACCCTATGGAATTGCAGTAGAATTATTTAATTTAAAAACATTAAAAAAATGGCAAGCGAGAAGCTTACACGACAAGGAACATGTTACAGCCAGAATAATAAGGAGTGAAAAAGATTGTGGTTATTTCATAAAAAGAAATAATAAGCAATTTTACAACCTAAGATGTACTCTTGATAGCATCAAAGATTATTTTGTTATTAAAACAGCCTTTCAAAAATCAAAAAATATAAAACTAAATTACATGGAAATGTGTAAGATTTTAAAAAAAATAACAAATAAAGAAATCAATTTTCAAAAAAAAAATTATTCAAATATTATCTTGGGATCTGCTCAGTTTGATGGAAAATATGGAGTAGCAAATAAAAAAAAATTAAATAAGAATAACCTAAATCAAATATTAAAAGTAGCAAATGAAATTGGCATTAAACAAATAGATACTGCATATGATTATAAAGGGGTGCATAATAAAATTGCAAATAATAGTAACGGAAAAAAATTTAATATAATATCTAAGGGTAATTTAAATTTTAATAAAGATGATTCTTTTATTAAACAATTTAATGAATCTTTAAAAATATTTGGCTCAAATAAATTAAAATTTTTTTTAATTCATAATTTTTATGAATATTATCAAAATGCAAATAAATTCAAAAAAATTTGTAAAAAAAATATTAAATTAAAAAATAAATTAGGCATTTCAATTTATGCGCCTGAAGAATTAAGAAAAATGAATAAAAGAATATTTAAAATAATCCAAATACCTTTTAATATATGTGATAATAGATGGAAAAACCTAGCTTTGAGAAATAAAATAATTATTAGAAGTATTTTTCTTCAAGGAGTTTTTTTTTGCGAAGATAAAAATATACCTATTAAGATCAGACCAGAAATAAAAAGAATTAAGAAAAAAATAAATTTTTTTATTAGAAAATTTAAAAGACTGGATATAAAAGATTTATTATTAAATTATGTAAAAAGTTTCAATTTTAAGGGAATAATAATTGGAGTGGATAATGAAAAACAATTAAAAGAGTTATTTTTTTATGCAAATATGCCAAGATTAAAAAAATATCAAATACATGAAATAGAAAAAAGCCTCAAACCATCTCTGAATGTAATTGATCCCAGAAAGTGGAATTAAAGATACTAAATAATTTTTTATAACGTATTTTCTTCTAAGAAATCTTCATCATTAAAAATAAAATCACTGCCATTCTCAAAACATTCAATTATTTTTTCTAAACCTGGGTCATTTTTTTTTTTTAAGATATCATTTAAATTTTTATCAATATCTATATTTGGCCATTGATTTATGACTTCTATAATAGATTCGACCTTGATTGTTCTTCGAAAAAAAAAGTGGTAAGCGTATTTTTTGGCTCTCAAGATATCAACTTTATGATCTATAAGTGGTAATTGATTTAGCACATTCAAATAATGATCTTTAGAAGTTATATCAATTGCAATTTTTTTATTACGTACGAAAGCTTCTCCACACACAATCACAGGGATATTTTTTACTGGAAGCTCAATGCCCATTTTTGTTGCATAAAGTATAACACTATTACATTTATCAAATAAAGGATAAGTGCTTATATTATTTTCTGCATCGACAATAAATACGTTTTTTGGCAATGATTTGTATTTTTTAAATATTTCATCTTTAACCCTTTGCTCTGCTGGTTTGGTTGAATTAACCTCTGCTGGGTGAACTCTAATTAATAACTGAATATCATTTCTTTTAGAAAAATAATCAATTGTATAAAAAATCCATTCCAAAATGTTTTCAAAAAAATTCGCAGGGAAATTAATCCGAGCATCCCAGATAACATTTGTGGGCATACCAATGATTGGTTTGTTTAAGTCTACTTTCATTTCTTTTAACAATTTATCAGGATCAAAAGATGGATTTTTATGAAAAAATATCCAGTCATTTTTACCATATAGTCTTTCTGATAAATAACTTTCAATTCGCTCATCTATTTGTTTATTAATAGAAATATTCTGCCAATTATCATTATCTTCATGTAGGAAACTTCTATGATATGTGTCTCCTCTTGTTAAGCAAAAACTTTGTTTTCTTATTCCAGCATTCCAATTAATAATATTTATTTTTTGTTCTTTTGCTGCTAAATTAATAACTCCTTGGGGAATATAAATTCCATGATTGAGAACAATCTCATCATATTTTTTTTCTTTGAAAAGCTTCTTGGAAGCTAGGTAAGTTTTTACTCCTGATTTTACATATTCTATGAATATTTTTTTAGAAATTGAATTAGAATTTAATTCTGCCACACCATAATATCTTAATACTCCAGCATATGCATGCTCACCAATTGAATTATTTTCGAATGAAAATTCTCTTAATTCTTTAACTGTTTTATTTACAAGGTTCAACTGGTCAATTACCACCTTATCTTTATTAGTTAAGTAATCAGATAAAACATTAATTTTAATTTTAGTTGGTTTTAAAAAATTGTATGCATTTATAAAACAGGAATTACAGATTTTTTTTGGTCCATTTTTTTCATAATTCTCTTCATCAATATCATTTGATGTACACATGATACAAGCAGATAGAACTCCATCACACAAAAGAAACTCAACATCATGACCTCTGGATTTTAATGAAACGCCCAACAACGATTCAAATACTAACGGTGATAATAAACCACCTGAAGATGTTGCTATTAAAAAACTTTTTTTATAATTTGTTTTTTTTCTATCTACAGGAATTTTTTTCCAATTTGGTAAATTTTTTTTTCTTCTATAGAATAATGATAATAATTTTTTAGTATTCATCTTTAAATTGTATATATTATTTTTTTAAAATTTATGTTTTTTTAATAATTTTTTTGCAATTTTAAGATCATTTGAATTATCAATATTAACTATTTCATGATTGATTTCAACAGGTAGAACTTTATCCAAATAAATAGACCTATTTTTAATTAACTCTTTGATTGAAAAAATATAAAAAACTCCATTTCTTATAAAAATATCATCAAGTTGTTGCCTTGCTATGATATTTTTACCCTTAAAATTATAAAGAATTAGTTTTTTTTTTTTAATTGTAAGTACTTTGAGTGGATGATTTTTTTTATCTATTTTAGAAATCGACCATCCTGAATTTAGATTTTCTTTTATTATTTTTTTTAAAGCGAAAGTTAATTCATGTTTTTTTCTTATTGGAGAGGTTGGTTGAAGATATATAAGATAATCACATTTACTTTTTATTACCTCAGGGTTGTTTAAAATTGATTTAATCACCCTATAATCTGAAACTAGATCAGCTGATAATATTTTTGATCTTTTTATAGCTGTAAAATTATGTTTTTTTGCTAATTCTAAAATTTTAATACTATCTGAAGAAACAATTTTTAAATCAATAAATTTTAGTTTACTTATAAAATCCAATGTATACTGGATAAGTGGTTTTCCATTGATAAACCGAAGATTTTTATTTTTTATACCTTTACTTCCAGATCTTGCTGGAACTAAAGCTAAGATTTTTTTATTATAAAGCAATTTATTTAGATTTGTATTTTATTAAAACCATTTATTAATAAATGTTTTTCTATAATCTCGAGTCAATTTCTTTATTTTTTTATCTTTGTAAAATGAATCGTCATTATAACTTGTTGTAGAAATTTCATCAAAAATACACCCTTCATTTCCAGCTTTAAATTCATGCCACGAATTTTTTTTTATATGCAATATTTCACCTGGTCCAAGAGTTTTTTTCTTACCATTCAAATTTGATATTAAAGAACCTGAAATTACATGAAAACTTTCATCTTTTTTTTTATGAAAATGCAAAGGATGTCTTTGCTTTGGGAGCATGACTAACATTTTTTTAGCATAAGATTTATTTATTATATTAAACAAAAACGCACCAGTTTTTCTGAAGTTTTCTACACCTTTGTGATGTGAAATTTCCATATCAAAATTTTTACCAATATATATTTTATTGTAATTTAATATAGCCTTTAACTCGTGAATATAAGATCTTATTTTATATTCGGTCAGTAAATCTTTATCAAAGAGAACTTCAGATTTTTTTATAACTGAGTTAGTCTTGAAATTTTTTTTAACAATAGTATTTTTTTTTAAATCACTTGATCTTAGTTGGCCCTTTTGAACAGGAAATGCAAAATAAAAATCATTTTTATTTAAAATTTTACCTTTTTTAATATTTTTTTTTGCATAAACACCTCTTTGTAAAGCACTTAATGTATCTAATTCTTTTTTTATAATATTTTTTTTTTGCGAACCAAGTATATCTGTTGATTGTGTAAGATAATTTAACCAATCCTGAAATAATTTTGGTGTTATAGAATAATTATTCAAACCATATTGGCCTGAATCAATTCCAATGTGTTTTTCAAAAATTCTGGCACCACAAGCATAAGCTAAACAAGCGGGCAAATGTTCATTAGGAGATTCATGAGTTGACCAACCTATTTCTATATCTTTATATCTTTCTTTTAATTCTTTAATAAATGCTATCTGCAAATGTTCATTTTTTGATGGATAAATAGCTATGCAATGCATAAGTGCAAATTGTTGCTTATACTTTCTAAAAAAACTTACTATTTTATCTATCTCACTTAAACTTTTTCCTCCTGTTGAAATTATCTTGGGTATTTTATTTTTTGTTACCCGTTCTAACAAGTTAAAGTCTGTCGATGAAACACTTGCAATTTTTATAATGTCAAATTTCATTTTTTCAATTAAACCTACCGATTCCTCATCAAAAGGTGTGCATGAAGTTAAAAGTTTATTTTTTTTAACATTATCAAAAAGTTTTTTAAAATCATTGTTTGAAAGTTTTGTAGACATAAATCGTTTGACATATTTTTCATCAGAATTCAAAAAATCTGGATGAATAAAAGTTTTTAAATTTCTAAATTGAAATTTGATTGTTGCCTTTAATTTTTGTTTTCGAATTATTTTTCCATACTCATTTATAATCTTATTGCCATGAGCAACATTACCAAAGTGATTATTTGCTAAATCAAGCACAAAAAGGTTGTTAAAAATATTCTTCATTTCGTTAATGTGTCTTGAATTATTTTAAATGTATTAAGTGCATTGTATATATTAATTCTAGAAATTTCATATTTTTTTTTAGTAGTAACTTTATTTATATGGTTTAATTCATTAATAAACTCAGAACTTCTGGTTTTACTAAAATTTTTAACTATATATTTATTGGAATATTTAAAAATTACAGCATCTGTATTTTTTTTAAAATTGCAAACCCACTTTAAATAACCATTATCAAGTTTTATATAAATATTTTTTTCTGGTGGAAATGTAACTAAATCTGTTTCATATTTAAAAAAAATATTTTTAATTTCAGCAAAAATATTTGCAAAATAATCATATTTTTTATTACCTTTTTTTTTATAAAAAACCGATTTTCTCAATAAATCAAAATTTTTAATTTTAAGTAAATTTAAAATACAAACTAAAGCGTGAATACCATGAGAGTGCTCCTGCATTGCTCCTCCTCCCTCTTTGTAATTGCCAAGATAACTATCAAATTCATTTTTTAGCCAAGGATGAGCACCTAATATCCCATCCCATCCTTCTCTCCAGCTTATGTTTACGGCTTTAATTTTATTTCTATTATCTCTAATTTTATCAAAAAAATAGCTCATTGACGGATTTACAGCATGATTGTACCCACAAAATATTTTAAGGTTATTTTGTTTTTTTCCCAGATTATAAATATTTTGATCCTGAAAATTTGATATAGGTTTTTCAATTAATATTTTATTGAAAAGTAAATTTTTTTTACAACTTTTAAAGATTTCGTAATGAGATGTGGGGGGAGTACCAATTATTATTAAATCAAATTTATTTTTTAGCTTATATACATCTTTATAATTAATTTGAGTTATATTTAGGTTCCATTTTTTATATCTCTTGGGATAAATTGTTTTTTTCATTCTCAATAAAGCTTTAGGACTTTTATCAGTTATAAAAACCTTCCACCCCAAAGATACACAAGCATTAGACATGTGATTTCCAATTGATCCCGAACCAAATATTAAGATATTTTTCATTAGATATTAATTCAATATATACACCAAACTTGTAGAGGTAAAAGAATTTTCAATATTTTTTTTTATAATACTTTCATTTTTATAGCTCAACACTTTCTTGTAAGGACCTGTCACTCTTTTTTTAGAGCGCAAATATTGCAATAAGTGATTAAAATCATATTCTTGCAATCCAATTTTTTTTTCAATTTTAAGACCAACTTTTTTAATTAAAAGAGTTAGATTTTTACAAGAAAAATAATAATTATGTGAAGTCCTATAATCATATTTATAAAAAGAATTGCCAAGTAACATACTATATACGTTGTGATAATTTGGAACTCTTAATATTATTCTTCCAGATTTTGATAGCGCTTTTTTCATTTTTTTTAAAAAAGTAGTTGGGTCATATTTGTGCTCTAATTCTGAAAGAGAAAGAATTATGTCAAATTTTTTTTTTTGTTGGATTACTCGATCAAAACTTGGAAAAAAATTATGACCATTTTTATTTAAATAATCTTTATAAGAATTATCGTCAATACCGCTGGTTGATTTAGAGCCATTTTTTAATGTTGCTAATAAAATCCCTGCTCCACAATTTGACTCTAAAATATTTTTATTTTTAAAGCTTATATATTTTTTAAAAAAATTTAATTTTTTTAATTCTCTTGGTTTGTGAAAACTCAAGAACTCTTTGATGGAATTATTTTTATTATAAAGTGATCGTGCAACTGCAGAGTTTTCTAAATTTTTTCTCCGATTCTTTAAAAACACAAGATCACAGGACAAACATCTAAAAATAATTTCTTTTTTTTTTGTAAAGTTATTTTTCCCAGATCTAATTTTATCATTCCATACTATTTCAAAATTTTTTTTATTACAAACTTTACACTTATTTAACATAATGATTAATTCTTAGTTTAAATGATGAATTAAATCAATGCATTTTCTTTATTGTTTATTTTGGAGTAGAGAATTTTAAATTGTATTTAAATAATTTTACTTTTTAGATAAAGAAATCATTGAAGTACTTTTTCCTTTTAAAAAATTAAGAAAAGGAAAATTTTTTAAACTATCATTTCTAAATGGAATTATAGAAGCTAAAAAAAATTTAAATGGTACTTTCCAATAAAAGTTATGCTTATTTACTAAAAATGGAAATATATTATTATTATTAAACTTATTCATCTCTAATATTTTTTTTAAAGATTGGGGCGTGTATGGATGTACATGAGTTGGGTCGTTATAAAAATTTCTAAATGCATATTTAAAGTTTGGTGTAATTAATATCAAAACACCATCTTTTTTTAAAATTCTATAAATTTCAGATAAAATTTTATCTGGAGAATATAGATGCTCTATAACGGCATTAAATAAAACAAAATCAAAATCGTTATCTTGATATGGTAATTTGTCTTTCTCAAAGTTTATTCCTTCACTCCCGTCAATTTCATAAGCATCTAAATCATTTTTTAGGCAAATCTTATAGAAAGATTTGTCTCCTGACCCAACATCAAGTATTTTTTTTTCACGCTCTAAAATGTTAAAGTAATTTAATTTTAGCAATCTTATAATTGTATTATAAATTCTCTCATTATCCTCTTCCCTAGAAGAAAAATATACTTTGTAATCTTCTAAATATTTTTTTAATTTATTCTTAGTCATTTATTTTTATAACAATTAAAAATTTTTGATAAAATTTTTTCTTATTGGTAATCCAGAACTTATTAATCTAGTAGATTTTTTACCAAGAATTTTCAAGTAATATTCAGGTGCTAACCCATTTGCAGGTCTTATAAGCTTAATATTTTTTTTACTGAATTTTTCATTCTTTTCAATTTTATCAATTGAATAGATTGATCTCCTACTTTTTTTATTAGCTGTTTCATTTTTGGTTCTATAAAAATAATTTTTACCCAGCAATAAATGTGTCTTTTTAATATCGTCTTTAAACTTTCTTATTTCTTTTCCCTTCAAAGAAAAAGCTAAATCAAGTCCTTTTTTTTGACCATCTAAAGCTATGTGTTTTTCTATAATTTTAGCGCCAACTGATACTGCTATTTTACAAATATCTGAATCAAGTGAATGGTCCGACAGACCAATTACACAATCTTTAAATTTTTCTTTCATGATAATTACATTGTTAAGATTAAAATCAATAATTTTTGCAGGATAATTGCTTACACAGTAAAGTAGAGCAATATTTTTAGCTCCATTTTTTTTTGCAAAATCTACTGTTTTTCTTATTTCGCTCAGACTTGCTAATCCAGTAGAAATAATTATTGGTTTTTTAGTTTGTGCAATTCTTTTGATTAATGGGTAATCATTCATTTCAAATGATGCCACTTTGTATAATGGACATCTCAATTTTTCTAATAAATCTACACATTCTACATCAAAAGGAGAGCTAAATAATTTTGTATTAATTTTTTTTGCATATGCAAATAATTCCTTTTGCCAAGTTAATGGAGTTGAACCTTTTTCATACAAATCCCACAAATTATAGTTTTTCCATAGACCTTTGGTAATTTTAAATTCTTTTCTATTTGACTTGATTGTCATATTTCTAGCTTCGTATGTTTGTATTTTTACCCAGTCTGCACCATGAATTTTTGCATGCTTTATTAATTTTTTTGCTTGAGCCAATGATCCATTATGGTTTGCTGATATTTCAGTAATAAATAAAGGTTGATTTATTTTTTTAAAATCTATCATCTATCTAAATATTAATAACTTTTTTATAGTCCATGCTTAGTTTTTTAACATCTCTTAGCGTTTTCAATACTCTAGTTTGTTTTTTAAAATCAAAACTTGGTGATATACAATTGAAACCAAATAATTCTTTTTGTTTTAAATTCAACTTATTAAAAATTTTTGAACCACATTTGGTATAGTCAGTGGATGGTTTAATCCACCATCGTTTATAGTGAATAATTATACCCCATCTATCTTTTGAATTTATATTTCTTCCAATTTGATGCCAAGTCTGACCTGGTACAAAAACACACGATCCTATTGGCGCCTCGACAAATTTAAATTTTTTTTTTATTATGTCTTTATAATTTTTATCGTTTTGGACTCTTATTCCAGACAAGTGACTTTTGGGCCATATTTTTGTTGCTCCATTTTCTTTTGTAAAATTATTCAAACAAAAAAATACAACAAGATCAGAAGTATTATTAAATTCTTTGGTAGGCAAATGTGCATCCATATGTACTAAGCTACGTTGTGATAAAACATTTACACTATTGCTTGCCATTATATTATCCAATATAAATTTATCTTTAAATACACTCTCTAAAATTTTCATAACAAATTTATTATCAATTATATCTAAAAATCCTTTGGGATCTCGTAACACTAGATCTCTAATCACTATTTGACCATATTGTGATAATTCATTTGTAAAAAAATTATTTTTTTTTGTTTTAAGAAAGGTTTTTTCTAATGATTTTATTAATTGATTACTTTTTTTTTTTGTTATAATATTTTTTAATACACAATAACCATCTTTGGAAATCTTATTAATAACTTTAGAAATATTTTTTTTTGTAATTTGCATAATTAAATAAAATATTTTTCTAACATTTCTTTTTCTTTTATCACCCACAAAAAATTAGATAAACCCAAGTAAGTTATATCTTTCTTAGTTATATTTTTAATCATAGGCATAATGTTTTTATCGCAGAGAGTCTCTGAAAAGCCAAATTTTTTATGAAGTTTGATTACTTCAGAATTATGATTAAAAATTAAACAAATTAAGTTCTTTAATTCAAATTTCTCAAATAAAAATTTTAAAGCCTTGAATTCTAGAGCTGCACCCAATCCATTAATTTTAATTGATGATGTTGTATAAAGTGCCCAGTTTGAAATTTTATTAATATTATTAGCATCATATAATCCAATACCACCAATAATCTCATCTGCATAAAAAACAGCATAAAAGAAATTTTTTTTTGAATTTTTTATACTTTCGATCCATTTTATATGTTCTTCTTTGGTAATAATATGTTTGGTTACCATATTTTTTCTTATATTTTTTTCATTTCTGATAGCTAAAATTTTATCTAACTCTAATTTATTTAGCTCGGATATATGTCTAAATTCTAATTTATTAAGTATATTTTTTAAGTTCATGAAGGTAAATCTTTTTAATTATATCTTTATTGTTGTGTGAAGGCATCCAATTAATTTCATTTTTGTTGAACTTCTTGTTATTAACAACAAGTTCATTAGGGTTGTGACTTAATTTATTAGATTTATTTTTATATTTTACTAAAAATTTTATTTTAAAAGTTTTTTTAATAATTATAGATATTTGTTTGAGATTTATTGGCTTATCGCAATTAAAGATATTCAAAATTCTAAAACCAGTATTTATTTTAGATGAACAACAATCAATCGCTTTTATAAAATCAGAAATATATAAAAAATTAAACTTTGTGTTTCCAGGGTCTATTTTTAAAATCTTTTTTTTTAAGATTGTGTTAATCAAATTTGTTAACAATGAGTTATCTCCTTGATTAATTACTCTAGGAAATCTTAATATATCAATATTTATTTTATTTTTATTATAAAAATTTTTGAGTATTTTTTCACTTATAAGTTTTGTAATCCCATAATAGTTTTTAGGCTGCTGCTCTGTTTGTAAATAATTATTTAGATTTTTACGATTATCACCATAAACATGTTCTGTAGAAAAAAAAATAATTTTTTTTATTTTATTTTTTTTTATATTTTCTAAAAAATTTACGAGTGTTTGACAATTATTTTCAAAATAGTTTTCTAGATTCTCAATATTTATACTTTCTGGTCCCCCAACTTGCCCAACCATAAATATTAAGATATCAATTTTATTTGGGATTTTTTTTAGTGTATTTATAGATAGGCAATCACCATAAATATATTTAATCTTATTTTTTTTTTTGATTATTTTTTTATCAAAAATAATAATATCCACATTTTTTTTATTAGTAAGTTCAATATATTTTGTACCTAAAAAACCATTACCACCAATAATACAAACTTTCTTAATCATTTATGAATTCTTCAATTCTTTTATTAGGATCAGTTTTGATAAATTTTGGATATAGTTTTAATAGTTTTTTATTTAAAAAATTATTTACATCTTTCTTATAAATATACTTATCAAAGTTTACTTTATTAAAATAGTCTCCAAGTGTAATCTTATATTTATAAGACATATTAAATACTCCTTCTAATTTTTTAAAATTATCAAAAATTATTTGATCGATATCTTTTGTATGTATCAAATTTAAATTTAAACTTTTATTAAATAACCTGACTTGTTTTTTTTTTTTAAAATCAATTATAATTTTTTTTACTAATCTATTTTTGTTAATACCCTTGCCAAAAACATATGCCAATCTAAAACATAAAAATTTTATATTATTGCTATAACAGTAAACACGGAATATTTGCTCTTGTGCAAACTTTGATAATGCATAGTTTGATTCTGGATATAAAGTAGAGTCTTCGTTGTAAGTTTTTACTCTATCAGATCCATAAACTGAGCAAGATGAAATAGATATTATTTTTTTGATAGGGATTTTTATATTCTTTAGAAGTTTAATCAAACCAACTATATTTGCGTCTTTACATTCATGCCAATTCGATTTTTGTTCTTTTAAAGGAACAAAGCTCGTAAAAAAAAAAATATAATCAATTTTTTTAATCTTAAATTTTTTAAAATTTGTCTTTTCTACGTTATTTAAGTCAAAATAAGTAAAATTTTTAAGATTTTCATTTTTTCTTCCAAAAAAAAAAGTTTTTTTGTTATTGATGAACCTTTTAATCAAGTCTTGTGCAGCAAAGCTTGAGTAACCAAAAAAAAAAATATTCATAACGTAAGATTTATACTAAAACAATAAAAATGAAAACTTTAGTTTTTTTGCCAGATACAAATAAAAACTCAGGTTTAGGACATTTCTATAGATGCTTTAAATATAGTCAATTCTTAAACAATAAGTTTAAGATTATTTTTTTGATAAATAGCACATTTAATAAAAAGATCTTATTACAAAAAAAAATTGACTTTATTTGTTACAAAAATTATTCATCATTAAAAAAAAAGCTTTACGAATTTAATAAATCTATCATATTTTTAGATAGTTATTCCCCGATAAGACATAAATTAATAAGTGATTATGATTATTTCTATAAAACTATATCTATTCTTGATTATAAAATAAAATCTAGTTCTGATATTTTAATTGATCATACTTTTTTAAGAAAAAAAGAATATCATAAGAAATTATCTCATCATCAAAAATTTTTTGCTGGACACAATTATTTTCCAATAATGTCAAAAATTAATGAATCTAATAAAAATATTATTCTTATTGATTTAGGTTCAGTTAGAAATTCTTTTTTGATAAATAAATGTTTGAAAATTTTTAATAAATTATTTAATAATGTTTTTATCCAGATTGTTATTATTAACAAATATTATTCAAAAAAATATTTGAATAATTTTCACTTTAAAAACAAAATTAAATTATTTAGACATCATAATGATATAAACAGTGTATATGCCAAAACTCTTTTTTCTATTGGTGGTTGTGGGATCTCTCTATATGAAAGATGTTTTTTTGATGTACCAACATTTGCAAAATCTTTTGCAAAAAATCAAGACAACAACTATGCTAATTTTTTACAAAAGAATTGTATCTCTAGTATAGATGATATTTTTGAACTTAATGATGAGGTTAAGATTTATGAAAAAATACGAAAATTAAAAATTAATCTATCAAAGCATTTTTCTATTTTAACTAATAAAAATAAAATTTATAGTATGTTCAGTAAAATATAAACATTGATCAAAATTCATTAGCTTGTTAAATATTATTTCTGTTTTTAAATACCATTATTTATAAAATGTAGTAAAAAAAACCCCAACTGCTTATGTTGGGGTTATAAAATAAAATATAAACATCTTTAAAATCTATTAAAAATTTTTTTCAGTGCATAAATCAAGCCAATTGAGC
>TARA_B110000211_G_scaffold103165_1_pt1 | contig 13718 bp, 24 predicted proteins | sample TARA_B110000211 | Tara Oceans TARA_B110000211 (sample SAMEA4397516) | marine metagenome | biome: Polar Biome; feature: [DCM] deep chlorophyll maximum layer (ENVO:01000326); material: water (ENVO:00002006), including particulate matter (ENVO:01000060) such as... | depth 30 m
TTTAACTCTGCGTTTAATTCTTTGTCTCTAACAATTCTCGCGTACCCGTTTAGCTCTGATATTGGCGCAATATCTGCAGCCTGTAGCGGTTCCTTGATCATCTTGATCAACGCAAACAGTGCCATTAGAACCATTGCTAGTAATTTTAACCCAGTCATTAGTGAGTGTGCTTGCTTGCGTAACATCAAATGTCCTTGATCCGCCTGTGTGATCTAGCCAGAAATAACCACCTGCACTAGCATTAACGCCTGTCCCAGTATATGTGATTGTGTTATCAGATCCATCAATATCCATATAGTTAGTAGCTTGGTCAATATTGATGCTGGAAGTAATCGTGTTGTTTGATCCTTGAATAATCCAGTCAAGGTCTAATGTTCCTGCGGCTGCGCTGGTCGCTTGGTTTAGAATAAGTGTGTTGCTGCCTCCTGTTACATTCACGTTAACATTACTGGAATCGGCACCATAAGTATTGCTTGTATCAGTTGCTACTGTCATCACGTTGCTGTCCCCTGTAAATTGAAACATGCCAGTATAACTATCAGCAGTTATGTCGCCTTTCCATAAGTTACTAGAACCTATCTGATTAATGTCTAGGGTATTCGTAGCTCCAATAAAATCAAAGTCAGTCAGCGTTCCTGCTACAGAACCAACGCCGCCGATCAGATTAGAAGCGCCTTGTTGTTCTAGATCAATGCTAACTGTCGCTCCAGATTGATCTATATGTATTTCATTATCTGCAAATACTTTTTGGCTGATAAAAATAATTATTAAAGCCCAGCCCACAATGAAAACGGCTAGCAACATATAATGCACGTTGTCTTTAATCCACTTTGACATCCCAGAACTCCTTTGCATAGCCTTCTTTAACTGTTTCTAATACAGCTTCTTCAATTGCCATTTGCAGCGCCACGTTTATAGATTCGTTCTCTACTATTCCGTTCTCAACCTCTATTAATTCTGTGCCATAGGCCACAAACTTAAAAACATTCTGACTGTTTTTCACAGACAAAACCGTTTTGGTTGTTAAAACTTCAATTAAAACGCGACCAGAGAATACTGATACTGTGCGTAAGGATACCGTTAATGTATCTGATCGGTACTCTTTTGAGGCTCCTATTCCTAGATACCTCGCACCAACACCACCTGATGTTACATTACTTTCGTATCCTATCACTGATCCTTGCATTAACAAACCAGCAAAAATTAACGGTTGTAGCTTATCTTCTTCATTAAATTGGGTTCTAGTCTGCCTAATTAACTGCCTTTCTTTGGCTATATTCTCTAAGCCTATACGCTCAACAACCGTGAAAAACCCGCAATTGTTTAGCCCTGTCTTGGCTAGGGCGCGTATAAGATAGGGTGCTGGGTTTGGCGTGACGGCTGTGCTAAAGCTGCTAGTTTCGCTATTACTTTTCCTCTGCCCTGTGCCATCAAAAAAGGCCAGCGGGTATATAGCAACAATAGCTTTCTTCTTTGGGCAATCTACTTGTAGTAATTCGTGGCTGTAAACCTTTGATATTGCAGCTTTTTTTATTTTTGGGATAACATGATTATTAACTGAAGCGCAGCTAGAAATAAAAATCACCAATAGGGACAGAGATAGTAGTCGTGCCACCTGACGCATCGGTAATAGTAAGGGATACAATGCTGCCATCAGTGCTGTAATCCACTTTATTCCCTTCAAGCTCAAAGCTCCCGCTTTCAGATTTAGTTTCACCAAACATGTTATCCACAAGCTGTCTGGATAACTCTGCATATATTCTACTCTCAAGATTACGTATAAACCTAGCTAATGTAGTGTTTTGCGTTGCTCGTTCACCTTCCTCTATCTTGGCTTTAGCTTCTTCTTTCCTTGTTTCCTTCCTGCTATGTTCTTGGTTTTCTATTGTTAGCCAATGTGCAGACGCACCAATGCCAGAGAAACTAGGGTTATTAAACCTATACCGCATCTCGTCAGCGGATACATTGCCTAGCGACAAAATTATTGCAATGATAAGAAAGATGCAAATAACTATAACGCCAACGATGTGACCTATAATGTTAGTTATTCTTTTCAAAATCTTTTTTATCTGCAACATCGCGCAACTCTATAACTGTGTCTAACTTTTGTTGTAACCTAATAATATCGTTGTCTAGCATTCGTATTCTGTCTATCAAACCGATTAGGGTTAACATTGTTTCAGCCAGTTTAGATTTAATCTGTTTAGTAATAAAGCCCCATATGAAGTAAATCATGTAGAGTAAGCCGACTGTGGCAACAATCGGGAACCCGTATTCGTTGATTAGCTGGGCAATGTCCATTAAAACAAACTCAGTTGAGGCGGCAAGTGTCGTTTTTTGCTTTCTTTTTTGAGAGCCTTATTAGATACATACGGCAATAGATACTCGGCTTGTCGGCGCTTGCTTTTAAGCTCTGCCATTTTTAGCCTTTGAATTGCTTCCCAATCAGGATGTAAAGGCCAATCAGTCTCGTCTTGCATCTTCTTTCCCATCAGCCCTAGCTATTCGTTCTAAGTCTGGGCGTATGCCAAGTACGCTGCACATTGTTGCATCCATACGAATCATGTCGTGATTCATAGTTTTAACGCGATTATCTAACCCCTGCACAATGACATGAATTCCTTGCACCTGCCCTATAACGCTCTCTAGTATGTACTTGATAGTTAAGAATATAAAGAACCCGCCAATCAATGACATGGCTATTGGAAAGCCTACTTCTGCTATAAGCAGAAATACCTCACCCACTAATCACCGCCTTTAAATGCTTTGCTTTGTTTTGATGTTCCAGCATAGATGCCAAACACTGCCGCCATTGCGCCGACAACGATACTAACAAGCCCTGCTTGCTCTAGGTTTGGAGCTTCTAGCGTCATAAACCACGTAACCACTTTATATAGCAGCACTATATAAACGCTTACAAATACTCTAGGGAATATGCGCCAAGCGTCTATAGTCTTGGCTAGATGAACAGATCGCTGATACGGGTTAACGCCTACGTTTGTTGGAGTGACTTCTAAGTCTAGCTCTACTTTTTTCTTTATAATTTCTTCATGCGGCTTTGGCGCTGTTGCTTCTTCCATAATTCAATTTCTCGCTATATATCACCCAGTTAGACCTCATTGTGTCTAGCCAAGTATCAAAGGTCAATACCGCCGTCTGGCTTACATCTAGCAGTCCTTCTGGTTGTATAGCCCACAATGGGACACAAACTCTGATAGGTTGCCTATTATATTTCCAGATTAGAACAGGAATACGGCCTTTTGCAGATTCACAAACCTGAGTCCACCAAGCGTCACGATACCAGTTGCCCTCTTTGTAGTGCTTGCACTCTATGGCGTGAAATGGGATCTCTATATCGCATTGCCCTTTCGCCTGATACTGGTCTAGGTTTCTACAGGCTGAATAGCTTAAGCCACTAGATAGTGAGAATTCGTTTAGGTGTCGGACAACATCGCGCTCAAACGTAGCGCCTTTTGTCCTTACGTTAATCATGGCTTGGCGTATTTGTCTTTGACCGCTTTGCACGCAGCAATCCATTCAGTAGTGTCGCTAGGCAATGATTGACTATTAGCTATCGCATCTAAGCCCTTCATAAGTGCATCTAGTTGCGCCCCTATCTCTGGGTACTCTGCTTTACGCATATCTTTATAAGTTGTTTTTACCTTAAGAACGCTCATAAACAAAATCCAAATACGGGAACACCCCATGAACTGACACTTTAATGTACATATTATCTACTGGCAACTCTATCGTATGCTCGCCAGCATCAACATTAGTCCAAGAATTTACGTCATAGCCTGTTTGTACCGTTATGTTGCTTCCAGCCAATACATCACTTAGCACGTTCCCATCTATAGATGCTGGATTAGCAGGTTTACTTGTTAGCGATCCGCTGTTTATATACTGCGTTTCTGGGTTGCTATCAGCTTCAATATAACCATCGCCGTTAACTTTTGCTTGTTCTTCATCGCCTTCAACTACCATTAGTATCTTGCCGTTACTGTCGTAGCATGTCCACGTGCTATGCGCCATTACTTGAACTTCCTTATAACTGTCCAGATTACCTTAATGGCTGGGTCAGTCCATTGGTTCGCCGACATGGTAGCTCTAGCCGTAAAACTTGAAGCAGAAGCTAGCTGTGTAGCGTTAATGGTGCTTCGCCCAAATAGTGTTATTGGATGCCCCATTGTAATAGATTGTATGTTTATATAACTAGACATTTCCGTCATAGCAGAGGCGGCAGTACCCACGCTTGTCGGGTTGAGGTAAAGTCGCAACGTGCTATCTGCTGTATTCGCAAAAGTATAGGCAGATCCATTCCATGTATTCAAGTTGAAGTCTTGGGTAAATCTGAGTCCTGCGCTACCACCTCCGTCTACAAAAATTGTCTGTTTATTTGGGCCTCCTCCAGATGAGGTTGTTGTCTGTATCATATATGCCATTACAATAACTTCGCCAGTATACGCTACGCTATCTTCTACCATACTGATTGTAAGAACGTGTGAGCCTGTGCCTCCAGTAGAGAATCCGCCTACACTTGTAGCGCTTATAATTGTGGACGTAACTGCGTTATCAAAAATAACATTAGTATTAACTGATAGGTCTATTATGTTGGCCGCACCTACAGTTTTCTTGTGCGCTGTCACCATGCCTGTGGCTGACGCTACGGGAGCAGTATAAGCATTATATGCAAACCCATACGAAGCAGCCGCTGTCTCTCTTAGACTCAGCCTAACGGCCATTATTGGCGCTTCATCTCCGCCTACTTGTGTTAGTTCTAAAGTTAATATCTCAAATATCTTCTGATCCCAGCCTAGCCTACTGTTAGTTATATATACCCAATCGTGTGGCTGCGCCTTTAAGAAGTTCAACCCAACAACTACACTTAAACTAACTGTGTTCCTGCTAAGTAGTAACGCTATTCTTGCAATTCTTTGTGCCGCTTCTTGAGTAGTTGTAAACGGCAGCTTTAGCTCCATCATTTTCTTATAGTTTGCTTCTGCTTCTCCTGACGGAGTATCAGCAGTAAGAAGCGTACTGTTTTCAAATACTGGCGTATCCGTAGCTTTATAGGCACTTGTGCTATCTACAAATACTGCTTTCGTAGAGTTAAACATTGATCCTGATGGCGGCTTAGTCTGTATTGCTACAGGCTCTAGCAAATCTGCATCTGTTATTGTAAGCGATGGAGTTTGCGCCGCTCCCACGAACAGATTAAATTTACCATTGGTATAAGTTATATTGCCCCCGCATGACGACAATAAAACATTGAGGGCTTCTTCTCCGCTTGTTGACATAGACAAAAACCCACCGCAAATATATTGATCTGTTGTGGTGCTATTATCGGCAAGCGTTACATCAACATCGCAAGTATTGGCTGCTGATGCAAACCCTCCCCCAGCAGTCGTATCGTTTATTTCTGCTGCATTTGCTTTTAAACCGTATACCGTGTCGCTTATATAATCTCGTATGCAAAGTGCTGGGTTAGAACTGAATGCTGTAGAATCGTCCCTAGGATCAAAAACTTTTTTGCCCTGCACAACAAAACTCATTTGCGGCATTTGCGATAACTTATCTTGATCGTAAATCATTTCTACATACACATAAGCGCATGTTTTAAATTTCTGTGCGTCTGGCACAAAAGTAGCTCCAAGTGTGGCTCTAGCTAGTCCGTCATGTGCATTTTGAGTTCCATCATGGAATGTATAGCGTATAAGCCTTCCAGCCGTGCTATTTGCGTCAGTAAAGTCGTGTTCGTTCTCTGCATTAGTAAACGCACTGTTTGTAACTACATGGACTGTTTCTCCGCTTACTGTAGAGCTAACGGAAGTTGCAGTTACATCGTCAAACCTAACACTAACTAGCCCATTGATTGCGTGACCTGATAACACTATAAATATACTTAGCTTTACGTTGTCAGTTCCCGTTGTGTGCATTTGCGTTATCGTTCCACCCACTCTGCACTGCCCGTAAATTATCTGTCTCGGCATAGCAGAGCCGCGTCCAGCCACTTTTGTCCCAAAGTTTTCAGCCGCTTGTGCGCTGGGCTTGCCAGTTAAAGCCGCAATGCCGCCCATTGCCATGCTTCCCAGAAAAGACAAAGCCGCCATCTTTGCTGCATAAGCAACTGTAAACCCTGCTATACTAAGTGCCGCACCGCCAGTAGCGACCACGGCGAATACAACTAACGCCCCAATAACCGCATTTTTAACCATTTTACCCACGTGTAATCCTCCACGCTTTCACGGCTGCATCATTTGGCTCAGTTTGCCAGCCGTTATCACCCACGCCTAACAAGTTAGTTCCGTCACAAATTCCCACAATCTCCCTGCCATTTTGTTCAAACACTGCAAAATCACCTACTCCAAGATAGGGTAGAGCAAGTTCTTCTATCCCTTGTATGCTGCAAGCCTTGTCCATGCAAGCTAATAAAGTATTGCCGTATGTAGATATTGATTTTAAAGCTGTTTTCTTATCAGACCAGCTTAACTCTTTAGGGATTAAATCTCGCCCTGTCATTGCTTTTATGGCGGCGTTAGTGGCTAAACAACAATCCCAGTTACCCCATGCAAAACCTTTAGCTTTATTTGCGTTTATAAACTCAAATAGGTCAGCTTGCCAATTAGGTAATTTTTTCATATGTGGCTTTTTAGAAATGTGTCCGATAGATCTCTGGGGTCATCAATTGATCAGCGCCAGCTTTGCCCCACGATACTTTTAAATCTTCCATCTGTTGCACATAGCGGAAAGAAGTGTCTCCACTCGCTAGATGCTGTTGGCTAGAGTTTGTATACCTATAATTTGACGGCCTATTCAAATCAACCAGCCGATTCTCTGCGGTTAATGAAATAGTTGATCCTGCTGGGTCATCGTTAACTGTCATAGAAAGCATACGCCCTCTAAAACTGAGCATGGAACCTGCTACTGCATTACCGCCACCCATAGTAAACACTAGAAATATCGTCATTGGCCTGTTCTGATATTTTTCTGTTAACGCCATGTTTAAGACATCATCGTCCATTCCAGCTAAACTGAGGCTCACCCCAGAGCTTTTTAATTCCTGTGTTTCTTCTATATTGTCTACCTGTAGCAATACCCCAGCGCCCGTGTATGTTTCTCCTCCTAGAGTAAGGTCACCATCTCCGCCCCAGATCCTTATATCTGCTGTGTCAAACTCCATTTTAACCGCCATGCCAAGAAATACATGGTCATCATCCAGTCTATTGACAATGGACGCATCTATACCTGCCCTAGTAGCCATTAGATAACCTCCCCTACAGAAAAACCAAGATTGTAATTACTGTTTTTATCGCCCTGCCATTCTACAATATTGTCGGTTAATCTAAATATTCCTTTTGGGCTGGCAAACTTTACAAAATGGCCTGATGTTATAGCTGATCTTAGTTTGGGTTGCGTGCCTACTGATATTTTATTAAGGCCGCCGCTTACCGCTGTCTGTGTTGACACTTCTGTTACCAGTAGTAGCTGCGTTGGCGTTGATGTTGCGCTTGCCGCTGTAAGTACGCCAAGATAATCGCCTACAGCAATAGTGCCAGCTTCGCTGTTGCCCATAGCCGTTAATGATAACCCTGTAGCACCCTTTACGTTTTGCTGCACTGAGCGCCCAGCCGTACTGTTTTCTGCAACTAATATACTGGTTGTTTGGACTACTGTGGCGCTAGTAACCGCCGATATTTTATGCGTGCCGTTGTTTTGTTCGTGCGCAGAACCAGCAACAAATATGTAATCCCCTACTAAAGCACTGCCAAAGATTGACTCGTTAGAGGTAATTGCGCCATTTGCTACAGCGAATGCTAGGCTTGTACTGGTGTCATTAACTCTAGGCGTTGCTATTAAATGCGCCCCATCATATGTGCCTACGTTAGTAAGTGCATCTGGATCAGTGAATTGGAAAAAATTAGCAGAACCTTTTAGCCTTGCAAGCCAAGACTGCCAGTTAGCCGCGACTGCTCTACGCATAGGTGGCAGCATTACCTCGCCTGACCATCCTACATAATCATATTCTTGTGTTTTTTGTTGCCCCGTAAAAGGTGAAACTGTTGTTCCTATAGCCCTATTAAGACGGAACGAACTCCTTACAAAGTTTGGAGTTGTCGGCATTGCTATCTCTATACTTGCCATTATGCACCCATCAATCCTTTTCTAAAACTACCGCCACGTTGTGAGGCTTCTAATACTGCTGCTTTTGTAGTGTCTGATATTTGTGGCATAAGTTTAGCTAGCTCTGATCTAACTTGACCAACTACGCCAGTGCTAAAGTTAATGTTCTGGTTAATCACTACGCCACCACCGCCAGCGCCTTGTGAATCTGCATTGTTCATTATTCTGCCAGAGCTATTAGGCACGAATATTTCTGCACCACGTTCACCGACTAATGTTGGCTGTCCTGCTTGCACTGTGCCGCCACCTGCTCGCCCAAATGTTGCCAATTCTCCTGTCGTCCCGCTTAAGCTAAAGACGGAATTTAGAATTTTATTGACTATAGCCATTTGTATAAACGTACTTATGATTTGTTTCACAATATCTTTAGCAAAGCTAGCAAAACCAGATAGCGCGTTTTTCCCTTCCATAAGTCCAGAAACAAATTTGTCTGTGAAGGCGGCACTTGTAGCAGTAATAGAGTCGGCCATGCTATCAAACACGCCTTTTATAGTTTTTAATTCTGCTGTTGTCTCTGGGATTACGGGTTTGCCCTTACCGTCATTATCGTCTTTGCCTCCAGCATTTATTGTGATTGGGTCACCTGCGTCTGCACCTACAAAGTTAGAAAAGTCAGATATTGCGGTTCCTTCTCTATTGAATTCCTTCATCGCATCGTGCAGTGTTTTTTGCGACTCAAGAAACTTTAAATGTAACTTAGTAACGAAGGCTAATTGTTCCTCGCTTTCACCGCCGAACCTTGCTGCCGATAAACGCATTTTATCGTATACATTCTCAATTTTAGCTCCTACAAGGCTGATTGCGCTGCTGGTAGTTGTAAAGGTCTGCACTATTTTTTGCAATGTCAGTAAAAAATTTGCTAAGAACCGCCCTATGCTTTCAAACATATTGTTGCTGCCGCTAAGTTCGTTCCTTATATCTTTAATTAGTGTTACTAGCACTTTACTTAGCCCAGCGTTACCTATAGTTACTGCTGCCTCTGCGGTCGCGTCTCCTAGATTTGATAGCGCACCTGTTAAGGTTTTAGCTCTATCGGCTATGGCTGTGTCAAATTTAGTTTTACCGACTTTGGCTATAAATTTCAGCACGCTATCTGTGTTTTTGTCTATGGTCTCGGTAACGCCAGCTATAGTAATCGTTAGCTTATCTCCGTTCGTAACAACCACAGCGCCTAATTGTTGCAGCCCTTCAATACTCGTTGTGCCAGCTTTAAATATAGCGCTAGCTACTTGTTCTATGCCTACCCCTTGAGATGCAGCAACATTACCTATGCCACGCAGTTGTTCTTCTGTTGGCTTGATGCCTAGCCTTCTGAACTCAATGAAAGCCGCTGTTACTTCTTGTAATTGGAAAGTTGTTTCAGCAGTAAACTTCCGGATCATTTGCATTGCTTCTGCTGTTTCGGTAGCGCTTTTAGTGTTTGCTTGTATTGTTGCTTCTAGATCCTCAAACATCCGTATACTATTGACTATGCCTCTAGCCGCTGCTGCTGCACCTACTAACGCCAAAAGGCGTGTCATGCCTCTCATGGCCGTACCAGCGGCGTTTGCTTTTGTCGTTGTTCTGTCTAAGGTTTTATTAACCCGAGCCAGCCCCTTACGCAGATCTGCTGTCTCGGCTCTAATTTTTACGATAAGTTCGTCTGTGACAGCCATTAGTCTGGGTTGAGTTCCATTAGTTCAGCTAGGTCGTCTTTACCTAGAGGTTCGTCTTGCTCTGATGTGTTAAATTCCATAAACCCCTCCATAGCTAAATGTATCTCTATTACTGAGCAGTCCCAGAATTCACTAGGCTGCATTCCAATCATTCCTAGACATATTTGCATATATCTTTTAACTGGCAGCTTATCTATTGCTCTTGTTCCTCTTTTTTTTTCTGCGCTTCTTCTTCGTCGCCTTCTTCTTTAGGTGGTTGAAGTGAAGCGGTTAACAATTCAGCCACCGCTTGAGCTGTTGCCACTATCCCTATTTCGCTAATGATCTTCTTAACTTCTTTCTCTTGGATATTATTGCCGCCGCCTCTTAGTGCGGGAGTAAGCACACTAAGGAGATCAACCATTCTAATATCTGCATCGCCCATACGTGTGGCTAGCTTTATAATTCCGCAACCTACTTTTTCTTCTATTTGTATAATAGCGTCTATAGTAAGCCTTGCTTTATAATCAGTATCGCCTAACTTTATGTCAACTTGTGCTTTTAGTGGATTCGCCATCTGGTTCACCTTTCTTTTTTTGTTCGCCAACTGGCGGTTTAAGCAGTATTTTTATGATGTCATCTCTTTCATCAATACGCCAAGATTCAACACTTCTTGATTTGCCATCTACTATTACAGTTGTTGGTTCGCCAAGAATATTAGGCAGTTCAAGCTCGTCACCTCGCATAAAAGCGGATACGTCTTGCTTGCCGTTTTTAACCCACACATTTTTCCAAGACATATTAAATACCTACTATGCGGCTGAGAATTCTACTGCGCCAGAAGATTCTAAGGCAAAGCTATAAGTCACTTCTCCGTTGTACTCTCCAGCATATTCAAGGCTAGTTACTTGGAATGTGCCAGCATATGAGCCTAAATCTGGTATCACAAAGGTAAACGTCTGAAATGTTGCCGCGCCTAATGCCGCAGACCTAAATGCCACTTCTGCCGCTGTATCGGTAAATACACCGCTTCCAGATATAGACATAGATAAAATGCCGCCATCTGGTAACAATTCGCGATTACCAGAACTATCTTTGTTGGTAACGTCTACTGTTTCTTCGTTAATTGTGATTGAAGATGATCTCAAACCCCCAATCGTTGTTACGGTGCTACTAATAGTTTGCTTTATTAGTACCGCTGAACCCTTTTGTGCCGCCATGTGTATCTACTCCTATGAAGTTCCTAAAGTTATCGCACGAAACCGTATAATTCCATGTCTTGTCACTCCATCTGGATCACGTAGTACGTCAGAAAACTCATATCTCATATTCACAAGATTAAAACCAGTCTGACTCAGGCTACTATCATGCAATAAAGTATGCACCCTGTCTATTATATTCTTTGCTTCTTTACTGCCTTTATACTGCGACCAAACGTGAATTGTAACCGTTGTAGAGCCTCCGTCTACATCTGCTGTGCCGTATTCTGTAGTCGTATCTTCTCCAATTACAATAAACGGGAAAGCGCTTTCTTCTGGGGTGTCATCATACACGCCACAAGATAACGTACTCGTTAGAGTGCTATCGCCAGATAACGCACTGTATATTGCGGTCTGTAAAGCAAATAGGCCAATAGTCATTTGTCAAATACGCCTTCTTGCATAAATATCTTATTTATTTTTGCTTCACTTTTTTGTAAAGCTGGCTGCATAAATGGCCTTGCCGCCATATTGCGTGTGCCAAATTCTAAATGCGTTGCGTAGTTACCGCCACCGCCATCACTTGCAAAAGCCTTTACCATGCCAACTAAATCTTTACCTATCACTTTAACTTCTGTAGTTATCCCGCTAATCAATGTGCCTGTGTCCGTTGCTGGCGCTTCTCCTGCGGCTGATGCTTTATGCTCTACGTTCCCACGCTTGTAGATAGCCCCGCTTTTGTTGCCTGACGCAATGCTATCAATGGCTCCCGCACGTACAACCATAACGCTTCTAGTAAGCGCTCGGCTTAGTTTTTTAGGCGCATCTACGGTTAGTCGTCTTTTCATGCGTGCCCTAAACGCTTTTTCATTAACTATAGTCATACTGCTACGCCTTCTTCGCAAGTTAACAGCAAAAATCTATCTCTTTCGTCAATGTTTTTAATATGATTAATATTAAATAGCCTTGTGCCATATTTAATTCTGTACTTAGTGCTTATATTAGCCCTATGTCGCATAGTTATTTCATGCGTTGTTTTGTCCTGTATCTGCCCTTGCCGATACGATTCGCTGCCGTTCTTTGGTTCTATGCTTGCATAGATGTGCGTGATTGTTTCCCAGACTTGAGCTAGCCCACCGCCAGCATCAGTGGTATTCGTAGCACTTTGCAGCGCTACCCTATGCCTCATTTTACCTAATACGCTCATAATCTAGCCTGTTGCTAGCATTATTGAAGAATTTAAACCCTGATAAACAACAAAAGGCGCATATAACTGTCTCATCATGGGCGGCATTGGAGCTGCGGCTTCGTACATATCGCCTCTATGCTCATACATAAACGCTATATGTTGCAGCATTCCTAGCTTGATTGGTTCTGGAACAGCGTAAGCGTTAGCGTATCCAGCGACATATACGACCTTGATAGCGTTTGCAACACGGAGTGCTGTGGGGAAAGTCTCACCTTGTCGTAATACTACCCTTGCTGGCTCTCTCACGCTATCAACGTAGTACCTGCTGCTTGCCATAGTTGTTTCAGTGTCAGCATCATCAAAAGTTGACACAGATGTGACGCTTGAGACGGTTGGTCGCGGTAATACTATGTAATTTTTATAATAGTTTAGGTATGGGCCAGTTCTTGTGCCTTCCCAAAGAGGATCAGCTAGCTCGTCATAAGCATCTACGAAGAAACTTATAGTCTGGGACATAATAGCCCTGCCCATATGTTCTTCTGCTATACGCCTAGCGGTTTCTATTAATGGCCTTACAACACGCTCATCTGTGCTGTCATCTACGCGTAGGTATTCTTTAACCTCTTGCAAGGATAAAGGCTCTGCTGTAGGTTCTGTGGTTATCTGTAAGCCAGCCATTAGTTGATTACCTCGCCTATTATTTGTGCGGCTATAAGTAGACCATACACTCCCCAGATCATATTTTCTAGCCTAGAAAATCTAGCCTGACCAGAGTCTAACCTTTTCTCTATATTCTCGTAGCGTATAGCGCACTCTCTTTCATGCGCTTCTAGCTCCGCTGCTACAGGGTTAGTTCTGCGTTGGTTGCGGTTCAACGCTGGTTTCTTCGTGGGGTTGTCCGTTTTCAAAATTATAATTCTCTTGCTTGTGTATTGTTTCTTCTGTCATGAACGGCTTCATTTCTTGCAGATAGTGTCTTTGTAAGACTTCCATTTGCTCAATCTTTAACCCGCTTTGTAGCCTTATTTGCTCTAACTCTTTAGCGACTAGCTCTAACTTAGCATAATTGTTCTGTGCTTCTGGAGCCATCTTGTTTATATCATAAGTGTTAGATGTTCCGTCTTCATTGTTGATTACGAGTTTTTTGGGTTCGTTGGCTTCTGCCATGTCTATCTCCTAAGTTTTATTTAATAGTTGTTAACTGAGTTATTCATTATACTTTTAATCCAGTTCTTGCTACCACGAGGACGGTAGTTTTCCTACGCTAGTCGGTGTGTCTAGTTCTGCAAGCTGTGTATCTATATTGCTTTTCACCTCTGCTTCAGTTTTATCTAAGACTGCAAGCACCTGTGTTTTGCACCAAGCCTCCGTTAAGCTATTAAAAGCGGTAAAGCTATCTGCATCTGCATCACCAACAGTTGCTTGTCCATAGCTTGAAATAGTGTTATTTGGGGTACTTACATCGCTTACACCAGTGATTCGCCAGTGGATAGATTTAACTACGTCACTTAACGA
>TARA_B110000211_G_scaffold70218_1_pt1 | contig 13667 bp, 7 predicted proteins | sample TARA_B110000211 | Tara Oceans TARA_B110000211 (sample SAMEA4397516) | marine metagenome | biome: Polar Biome; feature: [DCM] deep chlorophyll maximum layer (ENVO:01000326); material: water (ENVO:00002006), including particulate matter (ENVO:01000060) such as... | depth 30 m
AGAACAAGCGCGACAAAAACAAGAAAATATAGACGTAGACACCGAGTTAGGTCTGCGTGATATGCAAGAAAGAGTAGCCCCAAGAGATCGAAGCAAAGCAGAAAAACCAAGGACAGACCCTGCGTTTGACTTTGTTAATGAAGATTTAGGGCGTAAATCTGAACGTTCTATAATTCCTGCTACAACAGCCAGAGCGGCTAGTGGGCCAGATTTACGTGAAGGTTCAATTAACGAACAACCACAAAATGATGCAGAACAACTAGCGTTTGATTTTGCAGTACCCGAACCGTTGAAAGGACCACAAGATGCAAACACTCAATCAGCTGACACGGGAACAAGTGGAACTAGCGATGCAGATGCTGGACAACAGCGTGAGGGTGACGGGCAAACCGGAGCCGCTGCAAGTACCGATGGAGTTAAGTCATCTGACGGAGAAGGAGTGGGACGCGCTGGCCGAGGGGCTGGCAAGTCTCGTCGTAGAGCAGGCAAAAGCGACGATTCATTAAAAACAGGCGCTGCGCCTAAAGCCAAGAAAACCTACAAAGGTAGGGACATCAACACAACTTATTACCACGGCACTACTAAAGCCTTTGAGGGTGTTCCTGATCCTACTAGAGGCACAGTAGAAGATAGCGATTACGGTCCTGCAGCGTATCTTAGTAAAAATAAAAATATTGGATTTGGCAAAGGTAAAAAAGGTCGGCTTATTGAAGTCAATATAGACACTTCTAATTTTGTTGATGTGCAAAATCCTGATGCTATACCTGATACACACCGCGCTAAAGTTATAGAGTATTTACGCAAACGTACGGGTAACGCTAAATCACCTGTAAATGTTTCTGCAGTCACAAAAGATAATACAGTAGAGGTGTCATACACGGCTCCCAGAGCAAGTGTTTTAGAAAAACCCGAAGACAAAACTTTTACGTTAGACTTTAGTAGTCACTCTAAGTTTTTAAAATCTTTGTTGTCTGTACTGCGTGGGCTTAGAACTTCGGGTAACAAAACTAATACCCAAGATATACGCGATGCGTTAGTAGCTGCAGGGTTTGATGGTGTAATTACTGACACAGGTTCGACAAGAGGCATGAGCAACATAGCCGTCTACAACAAAGACGCTATGACTTTAAAAGGCGCGATGTTAAAAAGTAATAGATCAGAAGAAGAAGACAAAGACGCAAAAATTAAAAAACCCGCTGAGTTTAATCGTGATGCTGTAGGTGGAAAAACAACAGGGGCAGCAGGACAAGTAATCCCCGGTGTAGCGCGGTCTAAAACAACTGATAAAAAAATATCAGCAGATACAAAAGAACGGTTTGCGCCTAAATCTCAAGAAAAAACATCTAACCAACAGTTTGCAAATCAAAGTGCTACACCTGCAAAGAAAAGTCGTGCTGAAACTGTTAACTCTAAAGAAGCTGACGTTGCACATAAGGTTAGGTTTGAAGCTCAACCTAAAGCTATTCAAGACATTGGTAAGGCTGACACTGAATCAAATGCTCCTAATGCACCTATGACTGCATCAGACAAAAATAAAATATTAAAATTATTAAATGACAAGCGTAAAACTGGCAAACTTACAAACGCGGCAAGAAAATATTTTGATTCGTTTCCTACATTTACTGGAGCAATAGACGCGCTTACTTATGATGTAGGTATGCAAGTATCACGATCTCGTAGAAACGAAGACTATACAGAAACTACAGCACAAGAACAATTTTATTTAGATGATAAATCTAAAAGTATGCCTGCTATGACAGAAAAATCTGCGCGTCTTGTTACGGATTGGATGACCAAAGATGCAGGTATGTCTTCTACGTTTGTTAAACACGTTAACCAACTTATACAAAATGAAAGTGCAGCTAGGGCAGCACAAAGACAATACCTTAAATCAGATAAGGTAGCAGAAGCAGCTGCAAATTTATCGCCCGAAGCGTTAACAATACGTGAAGCAGATTTAGCAAAAGACGCTAAAAAGCCATTACTTGCCGAGGCTACAATAGACATACCTTTACGACCCGTAGTAAAAACTATGTTACTTAAAGGAGATTTGGGTGGTGCGCTAAGTGCATTAGGACTTACTTCTCCGTCACCTTTAGTGCAGCGTTTGGCTACTAAATTAGGGAAAAATATTGGTACTACTAAACTAACAACGGCTGCGAATTTAAAAACTCCTGATGGGGTTCCTGTCGCTGGCTATTTTGATCCTAAGACCAACACCATCACGATAAATAAAACATCTGGTATCAACGCGCACACCTTGTTGCATGAGATGATACACGCAGTCACGTCTGCTACAATAGCAAACAAGTCACACCCACTTACAAAACAACTGACTAAGATATTTGAGGGTGTGAAAGCGCAGGAATTGGCAACGGGCGAATATGCGGCCACAAACTTAGATGAGTTTGTAGCTGAAACTTTGGCTAACCCCGACTTCTCCACACAGATGAAAATAACTACGGTCAACGGACGCAACCCGTTCTATCAAATGGCTCGGTCTATTGCTAATTATGTTAGGACATTGCTCGGACGCCCTACAGTGCCGGAACAATCTACCTTTGATGCCGTTGACAACTTAGTACAAGCCCTCATGTCTCCTACACTTGAAGGACGCAACGCTAGTAAGATGTACGTAATGTCTCAAACTGTCGCAGGATCAAAGGCAATAATTAACAACCTTGCGACCAACACGATAAAAGTTGACGATAAATACATTGACGCTGCCCGTGACGCGATAGGAGATGTACCTAGAACTGCACGTAAAGTGTTTCTTAAATTTATGCCTGTAAATGTATTGGGTAAACTAGCAAGGTCTAGGATCGCAGAAGCCCCCGAACTTAACACTATTGTAAATGGTATGAGTAACGCGTTACGTGAGGCCAACGACAAGCTACGCCCCTTGGTCGAAGACATAAGGCAACTACAAAAATCCAAAACGCCTAAAGCTGTCAAAGATTATGCCACTCTGTCTTATCTCGTACCTAACGCGTCATACTATAGGATCGACCCTCGCGAACCTAACTTTAAAAAAGCCTACAGCATCAAAAAAGACGAAGCAAAACGGTTAAGTCCTGTAGAGGCTAAAAAAATACATGACGAACTCCGTGCCCAATACTTGAGCATGGATCAAAATGGGCAGAAACTATATCGCACCATCACCAATATGTTTGAATCCCGTTTGACAGACGCACAGGCCGCAGTTGACGCAGCGATTGCAGCAAGTATTCCTGATGATGCAGGACGTAAGTCTGCCACCAAACGATTAGCCGAGTTGTTAGAAGCGGAACGTGGCGCTATCAAACCATTTGCGCCGTTAACACGCGCTGGCAACTACAGACTTGAGTATAACACAATAGACCCTAAATCAGGACTACCCGAGTATTTTATTGAATATTTTGACGGTGTATCTGCAAGGGAACGTGCAAAGAAAAACGTAGCCGAGTACAATGCAAAACTTTTAGCAGGAGGTAGTCTATCTACTGCACAACGTGCGTACATAAATAAACCTATGCAAGAGGGTGTACGGGGGGCTAACTTTAATTTTGATCAAGCCCCGCAAAACTCGTTTGTGTATAAGTTATTAAAGGAACTAGACGCTGCAGGTGTACCAAAAGAAACGTATAATGGTGTTATAGAGTTGGTCCTAGATTCTATGCCCGAACGATCATTCATGCAATCGTTTCGTAAACGTGGGGATAAACGCGGGTTTGCAGGAGATGTTACACCTACAGGTATGGCACAAGAGGCGTTTGACTTGCTTGACACTGTGCAAAGCAAAGGCCGTGATTATAACCGACAAATCATACAAATGCAGTACGGTTCTAAAATACAAAAATGGAAAACTGGTGTTAATGACAAATACAAAACCGAAAATTTAGACGATACAACCGCTGATTACAAAAAGACTTTGTTTAGCATCGCTGATTTTGCGCAAAGCCCTAACGTAGCACGTTGGTCACAGAACGCCACATCGTTGGGATATGCGTGGACTATGGGCTTTAACCTATCTTCTGCGGCTACGGCCATATTCGATGTCCCTATGTCTGGCGCACCAAGATTGATGGGCAAGTATGGAGACAAAGCGGCCATCAAAGCGTTGGGTAGGGCTGCAAGCGTCCTAAAAAATAGCCCCAAAGAACGGCTTATAGAGACATATGGTAGTGAAGTTGACAGCGCGGGTAATGCCATACCCGAAAAACGTAAAATTAACGGCGGCATGGCTGGGTTCTCTGTGGTCAACTATAATTTTGACGCGATCCGTAACATGTCGGACGCTGAATTAAAAAAAGAAGGTATGACGAAGGCACAACAAAAGAAACTGTTAGACTTGGAAATGTTAGCGGAAGTTGGTAGCGAAAACGCGCAGTTTAGTCAGTCGCTAAACCAAGAACACATGGACGTAACACGGGGCAAAGATCGTCTTGAGATGTTGAACGCGTATACTAGCTGGTTGTTCCACCACTCCGAGCGTTATAGTCGTGAAGTCCTTATGACAGCTACCTACGAACTAGAATTAGACCGTTTACGTAACAACCCCAAACCTGCAGAACGTAATATGTCAGACAGTGAGAAGCAACGCGCTGCTGCACTTGAAGCCGTTAACGAGACAGAGACAACGCTGGGTGCTACTGCATCTGCAGGGCGTCCTGTTATTGCACAATCTGGCATTGGTAACGTGTTTATGTTGTTCAAGCGGTTTGCCATCAGCAAATACGCCATGATGATTGAAATGACTAATGACGCCTTTAAAGGCGCAACTACAGATGCAGAGAAACAAGATCGTGCCATAGCCCGAGGACAGCTGGGTAGGTTTATGGTATCCTCTGCCGCGTTTGCGGGTGTGGCAGGTATGCCCCTGATGGGTGCATTGGGCATGTTGTACGATATGTATAGTGACGATGATGAAGACAACTTTGACGCGGTATTGGACAAAAGTCTTGGCACAACACTTAGCCGAGGATTGGTGAACGCCGCGCTAGGGGCTGACATGGCTAGTCGGATCGAAATGAACAGCCTGTTGTACCGCCCACCGTTTATTGACAAGGATCAATCGCAGCTTTGGACGTTGGCTGAACAGTTGGGTGGCCCCATTGTTGGTATAACTTTAAGTATGGAGCGAGGTATCGGGCTGTTTAACGAAGGTGAATTTGTCCGAGGCACGGAAGCGGTAATGCCAGCCGCTGTACGTAACGTGATGAAGGGTGGAAGGTACGCAACCGAAGGAGCACTAACTCGTCGTGGTGACGCTATAAGCGAGGATATAGGTTTGTTCCAGACGATAATGCAATTTGGCGGGGCGCAGCCTACGGTTATATCCGACCAACACCGCATGAACAGAAACAACCGTGGTAAAGACGATCATCTAAAAGAAACACGCACTAAGTTACTACGTAAATTAAACTTTGCGGCCTCACAAAACGATGCCCGAGGATACCTTGCGGCATATAAAGAGATTGTAAAATACAACCGCGACTTACCTGCTGCAGCGCGGGGGCGTAAAGTCGTACTTAAAGATACTATTGATAGGTCACGTAAATCGTACGAGGATCGCACCAAAAAGATGTTAGGTGGCATTGAGTACACACCGTTTATGTTATCCAGTAATCGTGAGTATGGTGACGGTTTGTTTGATTAACGAAAAAACCCCCGCTGTGAGGCGGGGGAGTTGAGGGAGAACGGCAATGAAGTCTGCCACCCCTGTGTTATCACATCTTTCGCCATGTGCGAACCCCAAACATTCCATTCTCTATTCGCACTCGCGTAGTCATACGCCATGACTTTAACTCTGCAATTTTTCTTATTTGGTAGGCAGCACGTAACGTGTTTACACATGGTATAAAGACAGACGCTCCTACAACCATAGGTTCCCATGCTACAACAATCTTTATCCCGTCAGGATTAAGGTCATAAATCGTCTGCGTCTTCTGGTACACTACTCAACCCATCCAGTTTTACAGCAATCACACGGATCGGCGGTAGGTTAAAATTAGTGCCTTTAGTCAGCCGTACCTGTATCTTCTTGGCACCCATCTGTTTTACCAGTTCCTCAACCGTAGAGTTATAGTTTATATGACGATCATTCAGATGTTTCTTAAACGCCTTGGGCACCATATAAAACATATTAGTGTCTGTCTCCAACCTAGCTACAAACATATTACGTGGGTTCTGTTCGGGTATGACTAGCGGTACTACTCCGTCAACACCTTCACCGCGTTTATCCTGAGTGCTTTTGATCTTGAGGATGTTAGTCCAATTCTCTGTGGCAAACTCTGTAACTAATTGTTGAACGGACGCACCACTATCATCGACATATGCTTTGACTTTCTGTAGTTCCCGCACAACCCAATCAAACAATACATCTGTGTCGTATTGTATAATACCCATCTGTTTTGCCGCCAATGCCCCCAAGATTGTAGCAGAACATCCTGCAGACCAAAAACGGTTCTCGGCTTGTAGCCCTGCCCTACGATCTAGTTTGGCCTTAATCTTACGGTACAAACTCTCCAAGGCGTCTTTGTTTCTTATAACGTACTGTATAAACTCGACTGAAATATGCCCGTAGTTTTGCTTGGTGGCGTTAAACAACTCGTCCGTCTTACTCTTGTCTAAGACTGCCTTTATATTTTTATCGACCCGTATTTCCAACACCCGTTGCATCTCAGCTTTAGGGTCATCTTTTACGCGCTGCATCTCCTCGTAGAAACTCATATTACCTGTAGACAGCGCCATAAGCTGCCAAGGCTTACCCCTAACACGTTCTATGTTTCCGCCACCTGCCATACGGTTCTTCTGCTTACCCTCGGCTAGTTGGTAAGAGTAGTCAGATACATCGCCGCCCTTCATGTTTGTCATCTCGTCAGAGTTTAACGGCAGGTTACACATAACCTCGCCACGGTTCATACGCGAGTTCGGCGTATCTCGTTGCCCCAATGTCAGTCCGTGAGGGTCGCCCCATACACCTGTGTTACAATACATGGCCGTGGTCTTACCTACACCCGTACCACCGTACAGATGCACACCAAAACTGTTCAACCCTGTCAACGGCATCAAGATAGAACCAAAACCCATACACACGACAAACTGCTGTAACTCCAATCCACTGCGATTAAAGAAGTCTAAATTCTCAAGTTGTTTGTCACGGGAGCCTTCGGGTTTAAAAAAGTCAATCAGCCCTGCGGTCTTACCTGATGGTGGGTTATATTCCACATCTTGCCCTGAGACTAATTGATCACCTAACACAAAGGATTTCATGTCTTTATCAGCCCACCCGAATTGTTGGTGTGCCTCGCTTGCGGCGGTAGTACGCTGTAACTCGTTAATCCATGCTGCCGTGTATGCCATGAGCCTATCCACGTCCTTTCCAAATGAAGTTATACCTTGCATAGCCATATGCTTACGAAATTCTTCTTTTGAAGTTATCGCAGTCAACGGGATTGTAAACTCACGAACACCGTCACGCGGTAGGTGGAGGGCAAACGCCACAACCTCACCCAACAACACGTCATGTAGTCGCCTAGTCACATAGAAATCGTAGTGGTATATACATTCCTCGTCAGGCTCCCCGTCACTGTTGTTTGTACGTATAAACACCCCGCCGTTGTGCCCACGAAAATACGGTTTGGGGAATGTCGGTATAACGTGTTTAGAGGTAGCCTCTACATCCTCCTCTTCGTCATCATCCTCGTAAAAATCTACTTCCTCATGTACGGCGTAACGGTCTACTAACCCATCTACTTCTGATTTGTCTAACGGGGGATCGAACGTGGTGGCATTAAAACCGTGCGCCATGTCACGTATGTCTGCCTCAGACAGATGCCCCTTAGAACGTAGATGCCCTATGTAAGACAGCATAGCGGGGTTCCTACCGCCTTCACTTACTTCTACAGGTTTCTCATAGGTATCTTGATCCAACAAATCTTTGAGTATCGCGGCCCCAGCCTTAACCTTAGAAGGCACTGGTATCGGTTCGCCACCGACTAACTCCGAGAACGTATCGTAATCTACAGTTCGCGGTTCCTCCAACCCAAAAAAGGTTACAGGAGCAGGAGGGTCACTCTTGTAGTTGTGCGTACTCGGAACACGTAACACCCTAGCCAGATCAGCCGTGACAGCAGGGTCGGCGTGGAAACCACTAGCTGCACATAACTTCTTTAGTCTTAATGCCGTAGTCAACCAATCATCTTTATTAACTGGCGCGTCTAGTACCCAATATACATGTACGCCACGCCCCGAATTTATGAGCGTAGGTCTTGGCAACTTATGCTGCTTACAAAACTTTTGTAGTTCAGTTATAGCTGCAGCCTGTGAGGGAAATTTGTTGTCACCTTCACCGACATCAAGGTCAAGGAAGAACGACCTCAACGAATGAACATTATCTGCTTTGCGTGAACCTGCCTCTGCTAACGTAGCAAGACTGAAGTAAGCGTCATAGCCGTTACTGTCCAAGTCCCTCGCTGCGTCTATCACATGGTCAACGGACGTGTAGAATTTCTGTTTCCGTTTGTCTGTGTCTGCATTGACTGCGAATACGCAATAGTTCCCTTCGTGACCTAATACTAGGTCTAAAAATTTCTTAGTTTTCATTGTCACCACTCAATAAAAGTAAGCCACGGCTAACTTAATAACCGTGGCGCAGGATCGTTAATCGTCCCAGTTGTCTACGATTGTGTCCAATTCTCCGCTGTCCTTGCTACCACCGCTGCTTGATTTTTTCGCAGTCTTTTTGATAGGTTCTTCGATAACGTCATCATCGTCATCATCGACATCAGCTAACACGTTATTACTTTTGGGAGGCGGTGCGCTCTTTGCAAACGGGTTATCGCCTGCATCTTTAAACACAAATCCCCCGTCTACCGCACCAAACGGATTACGCACTTCCAAAGGAATGTACTTAATAACCTGCACGGCCTTTAACCGCAACGAGACGCCACTCTCCCAATCTTTACCGAGTTTCATGCGGTAAGGAATAAGGTTCACGGCTACATTGACCGTACTGCCTGTGGTTAGTTGGAACCCTTCAGGTAGCGGCGTACCCTGACTATCTACCTCTAACGGTTTGGTAGTAGTCTCACCGTTGTACGCGCCTTTTAAGTTGGCTTTATGCGTGTATGTACCGTTATCGTCTTTGACAAACGGGTTAGTAAGTTTCTCGTCCCAATCGTCTTCACGATTGTCTTCATAGGCAACTCGCATTGCCTTGAACAGTGCCTTCGCAGTCAGCCCGTCCATACGAAACGCAATAGAGTACGCTGCGTTCTGATCCCGTGGCTCGCAAGGTTCACTACGTTTAATTTTAGAGTTAAACGAATAGGTGCGGTCCACTTTGGGCCATAGGGCTTCAATACCCTCAATTATATAGGCTTCTGCCATTTGTCGTTCTCCTAATATGTTACACGTCTTGATCAGCGTCGAGGTCAAACTCTAGCTGGGTTTCTTCCGTTAACGCTTCTGCAGTTAAAGCCTCAACTACGGCGGGTAGTTTAAACCGATAGGTGTTACCGATTTTAACGTAGGTATGTTTAGGGATGTGACCCTGCCGCAACCATGCGCGGATAGTAGATATGGACACAGCAAAATGCTTTGCCACACCTTCGATTGGTACAAACGGTTCTGCCATTACTTCTTCCTGACTGAGATTACGTACTCATTATCGACATTCAAACCCTTGGGTAGAACATCGGGGTTCTCCTCCAAAAACTGTTTCAAGTTTGTCTGGTTCAACCGTTTGTCAAGAAGTTCAGGTACGTCATGTTCTAGTATAAACTCATACATACGCTCCCAATCGCTTGTCCAATATTTGGTCTTTGACGTTCTAAAAAACAGTCCTTCGGAAGTCCTAACACTTTCGACATTGTGACTTTCACAGTAGTCTAGTAGTGCGTTCTTTAAGATGGTTTGTTGTCGTGCTAACGCCCCATCCTGTTCTTTAAAGTCTGCCGACAAAGCCGCCCGTTCTGCACGTATCTTAATATATGCTTTGGTAAGTTTGTCTGCGGGTATCGTAGAAGTATCGTCCATCTGCCCTCCTTCGAGATAACGAGAATTACTTAATACTTACTTGTGGTGGGCTAGTCAAGTAGTTCTTTGTATAAATCAATCATTTTTGTGTGTACGTCTATTCTGTTATCTAACAATGAGTAAATACGCCGTTCCACAGGTGATCCTTGCAGTTGTACAACAGTACACTTATGCTTCTGACCAGACCTGTGAACCCTAGCGTTAGCTTGCAGGTACGTTTCTAATGACGAGGTTGGCCCCCACCATACGACTGTATTTGCTGCTGTTAACGTAACACCGTGTGCCGCTGACTGCGGCTGAATAACTAGGACGCGTGGGTTGTCCTGTTCTTGGAACCGTTTAAATATATCAGTCCGTCTTGCTACAGGTACATCCCCCCTAATTACTTCTGTAGCGATCCCGTCATTACGCAATTTTTCGGTCAGTATGTCAATGGCATGTTTAAAAGGTACGAATACAAGTACCTTCTGGCTGCTCTCGTCTATTACTTCCCGTAACACTTTATACCTATGAGATATATCAAACTCCAGCGTGTCACCTTCATCGGTGTAAACTGCGCCACAGGATATTTGCAGTAGTTTGTTCATAAGTACGGCAGCGTTTACGCTCGTTATCTCATCCCCGTCAACAGTCATAGTCATACGTTTCTTCAACAGTTGATAATACTTTAGCTGTTGGCGTGTTAACTCCACCTTACGTTTGACGTACACCATTGGTGGTAGGTCAAGACATTCCTCCTTGGTAAAGCGTATCGCGGGTTGCAGGATTGCGTGTACTAAGTCACTAGCACCATCTTTTACTACCCACCTAAACTGCGTCACCTTCGTCATAACCATGTCACGAAACGACCCGAAAAACCTTGGTACGGCGGTAAAGTCTACGAGTTTCGCAAGTCCATACGCGTCTAGCGGCGACTGCGCGGCGGGTGTACCTGTCATCAACCACAACCACGTCTTATTGGTGATTAGGTTGTTTAGAGTTTTCCACCGTTTAGACTGCGCGTTCTTATAATGCGTAGCCTCGTCCACAATAATTAGGTCAAATTTACCGTTTAAGATTTCATCACGTACAATATCTACACCGTCATAGTTTATTATAACAAAGTCTGCACCTTGTCCTAGTATGGCCTTACGTTTAATGGGGGTGCCATGCGCTACGTCTACTGTTCGATGAGGGGCAAAAGTTTCTAAATCCCCGCGCCATGCACTATCCATAATAGACAACGGACATATTACTAGGGCGCGTCTAACCTTACCTTGTTGCATTAAGAAGTCGGTTGCCCAAATTGCACTGGCTGTTTTACCTGTACCCTGCTCATTAAAACAGAACGCTTTGCGGTTCATAGTTAAAAACGCAGCGGTGGTTTTTTGGTGCGCGAAAGGTTTGTGTTTACCCGACCACTGGTATCGAGTTTCTATGGGCGATGGAGATTTTATACCCAAAGTTTTTAAGGTGTGCGCCTCGTCAATACCAAGGTTAACTTTTACCTCATGTTTGTTAACCTGTACGCTGTTAGGTATTGTACTGGTGACACGGCTTGGATTGCGTAGCTTTAAAAGCAACGCCTTACCATCTATTAACTTCATTGTGTTCTCCTGATTTCGGGCAGCTGCCCGAATTACTTTTTCTTTTGGTAGTTACGGGCGCGGTTCTTGCTCGAACTCTCTATCCGTATGCCGTCTTTATTCTTGCCGCCTTTGACCAAAGCCTTTTTGTGGCTAACGTCTTTACCTTCACGCTTGTCTGCCTTGCCGTTTCCGTTTCGATCTACACTTTCACGATCTACTTTACGACGAGCGCGTTGACGTTCCATCCTACGTTCAAACGTAGCAGACCCAACAGGTGCGTTGATCTGCTTCTTCCGCTTGGCTTTCTTCGCTCGTTTTTTATCTTCGCTCATGCGTTCGCTCCATTGTGGACACACTCAATTACAGGGCAATGGCGTCTACATAACCCGCTAGGACGTGCGTTCCACACATCGTTGTCTGCGGCTACCTTCATCTGGTTGTATTTACTTAGCCACTTGCGCCAAAGCTGTTCCCTATCATACACCGTGTAGGTGTCTTTTACCAAGTCCTTAGTTACGACGAACAACAGGCCAGCCCTAATATTCTTGATCTGTGGGTAGTGCGCGAACACGGACAAAGCCATAAGTTCCAACTGTCCTTTGTCGGCATATTTTGCAGACTTGCCCGTCTTGTAGTCAACGACCCATGCAAGATCACCGTCTAAGATGATAAGGTCAGCTATACCACGGAACCAAACTTCAGGGTCGTAAAACCCACAAGGTTCTAGGTTTTCGGTAACACCCAACTTTTCTTCGCATAGTTTCTGCCCTTGTTTATTCTTTAAAGACGTGAGTGCTTTACATGCAAACGCAAACTGTTTGGGTACAGGTACGTCTTTACCTACAAAGTCCTCGGCCATGTTATGAAACGCGGTGCCATACAACGTGGCCTCAGTCTCCTTGAACGGATGCTCTTTGAGTATCTTCTCATGGTAAAACTGTTTAGGACATTGCTCAAAGGCTTTGATCTTACTAAACGACCACGGCGCAACTTTTGTCATTCACAATCCCCATAAGATTTGCCTGTGCCACTTTCACAGGTGATAGGTAGACCATCGGCCCAATCGGGTTTCTGGCTCATACAATGTTCCACATACACCTGCGCTTCGGCAACCTCGGCGTCTGGCACAGCTACAACAATACTGTCGTGAACTGTTAGCACAACTTTGTATCTCTTAGCAATAAGTATCATTTGGTGGCCTATAATGCAACGGGCAATTGCTTGGCACACGTTCTCAACTACCTTACCGCCGTATATTCTATTAAGACCTTTGCGGGTTTTATACATATACTCTGTACCGCCATCTCCATCATACGCACTTACATCAGTGTAAAACATCGGTAATCCAGATGGTAACATCACAGCGTTCTTAGACGCATCGACGGCGAGCACACCGTCCCTACCAAACTGTAACGTATCACCACGGGCCATGTAGTGTATCATGTTGTTCGCGTCCGTCCACAGTTGACTTATCGCGCCGTTCTCTTTCCGATAGATTTGAATAATACGCCGTGCTTCCGCGATAGGCATATCTACGCCCATACCCGCTAGTTGCACTTGAAACTTAACCGCACCCATGCCGTAGCCAGCACCTAGAATTGTAGTCTTACCGACAAACCGCTGCGAACCTTTCACCTCGTCTGCTGGCACGTTATATATGCTAGATGCCATGTGCTTATAAACATCATCACCGTTGGCAAACGCAGTGGTAAGATCGTCTTGCCCTGCCAGCCACGCAAGTACACGCGCTTCGATTTGCGAACTATCACAGTCAATCATCGTGTAGCCTTCGGGGGCAATAATACTACGCTTTAACTTCTTACCGTTAGCCCCACGGCTCGGCAGGTTTTGTAGGTTGATCTTATCATCACCGCCCCACCTACCTGTGTGCGCTGCGTAGTATTTTACAGGGACGGGGAGGGTGCCCCGCGCTGCTATATCTATAAACCGCTGCGTACGTGTCTCTTCAAGAGTAGACTTCGTACCGATACGCGCTGCTGCTAGAGCTTGGACACGCACGTTTTCGTGATCTAGTAACGTCTTAAACCCATCATCATCTTTAGCAAACGCAAAGGTTTC
>TARA_B110000211_G_scaffold62154_1_pt1 | contig 13664 bp, 12 predicted proteins | sample TARA_B110000211 | Tara Oceans TARA_B110000211 (sample SAMEA4397516) | marine metagenome | biome: Polar Biome; feature: [DCM] deep chlorophyll maximum layer (ENVO:01000326); material: water (ENVO:00002006), including particulate matter (ENVO:01000060) such as... | depth 30 m
ACAAGAATATTCAGATCTAGACTATGCTCTTAGATATACTCAAAAGGAAGGCGGAACAGAATATGGCTTCTTTACAGCAAGTGAACAAGATGAAGATTTTTCTATAGGAAGATCTTACTATGCTGCTCGAGTAAAAAAAGAGGATGGCAATACAACTCTTGGTTACATGCTTACCTATACTGATGATCCAATATTAAATAGAACCGCTATGGTTAATGCGTTTGATTATGACAATATTGTTAACGAAAAATTAAGGCTCTATTCCATACTGCTACATGCTGAGGCTGAAGATAAATCTTCTATTGGAGTTAAAGGCGGCTTAAGGTTTAGGCCAACTAAAGATGATAATCATAGTATTGGATTTCATTACTATGGTGACGATCTCAATATCAATGATATGGGATATCTTCAAAAAAATGATTGGATTGCTTTAGGTGGTAGATCTTCATTTGATAGGTTTTTTGATGAAAATTCAAAATTTCAAGATATAGAGTATTCCGTTAGATATGGTCATAATGCTGATACTAATGGAAACAGTAGTCCTACATACATAAATCCAAAAATAGAATTAACTCTTAAAAACACATCTGTCTTTAATTTCTGGACTACTTATGAATCATCTGGAAAGAATACAACTATCACAAGAAAGTTTATTGACTCGCCTTTTATAAAAAGGCCTGCTAAATATAATTATGGCATGGCTTTTAATTCAAAGAATTACTCTAATTCTGCTTTTGGTATTAAAGCAAATTTTGAAAGAGGTAGTAAAAACAATTCTTGGAACTCGGATGGCTACAAAAAAACATGGATGGAAGCTGCATACTATTTCTTTCCTCTAGATTTCTTAACTATGAAAATGGGATTTAGTCTAAGGGATCAGCAAGAGTGGTTAAAATGGATAGATACCAATCATCTTGCTGCATACGATGCAAATGAAAAGTTTTTAACTTTTGATCTGAATTACTTTGAAGGTAACAAACATGAGTTAAGGTTAAAAGCTCAATTTGTTGCACTAAAGGCTAATAACCCAACTAGCCTAGAGTCTAATAATGCTGGATATTTAACTGCAAGCGATAAAACTGTAAATTCTTTTAATGTTGGTGAAGCAGCATTTCAAATAAGATATAAGTATGAGCTTGCGCCTTTGTCTAATCTATATATTGTCTATAGCCAGGGTGGAAATATCTTTGAAGAAAATATAGATTCTAATACTACCTCTATCGTTGATGATTCATGGAGCAATCCATCAGGGAAAGTTTTTGCTGTGAAGCTTAGGTTAAGGTTCTAGTAAAATTACCTAAGGAAATCTTGATAAGCATTATTTGAAGTCTCTTCTATAAAGGTATATTCAGATCTTTTTAAGTGCGCTTCTAACTTCTTACCATTTGAATGAGTGTCCTGAATTCCAATAAGAACTTTTGCAAAAGCTGCGCCAAGATTTCTATAATGGAATAATGAAATATTCCAGTTAGTTCCAAAGTCTTTAAGAAAATTAATAAGGGCATCTGGCTTTTGTGGGAATTCACTTCTAAAGATACGTTCTGAATCTTCATTTAAATCAAGATTATTTCTACCTCCCACCATATGCCTTAAATGATCATTTGAAATTTCATTTTTAGTAAGGTCGTTAAATTTAAATTTTGATTTCTTTAATTTTTCTTGTATAACTTTAAATGACTCTTCTGTTTTAGTTCTAATACCAACAAGCACAAAGGCCTTACTGTCATTAGCCATACGATAATTAAATTCTGTTATTTGCGCCTTGCCAAAAACTCTACATAGCTTGAGGAAGCTTCCTGGTTTTTCTGGAATTTGAATGCTTAATATCTTTTCTCTATTTTCACCAAGCTCAGATCTTTCAACAATGTAGCTTAACCTTTCAAAGTTAACATTGGCCCCACTGCTAATAGCTAAAAGTTTTTTGCCTTTAATTTTTTTACTATATTTTTTTAGCCCTGCCAGTGCCAAAGCTCCTGCTGGTTCAGACAGAACTCTGGTATCTTCAAAGACATCTTTTACAGCAGCGCAAAGTTCATCAACGCTAACAGTGATAACGCCATCAACACATTCTTTAATGACATCAAAATTTGCTTTGCCAATTTGTTCAACTGCAACACCATCTGCAAAGAGCCCTACTTCTCTTAATCTAACTCTTTTATCAGATTTAATTGCTTCTAATAAACATGCAGAATCTTCTACTTCTACGCCGTAAATCTTAATTTTTTTATTATGTTGCGCAATCCAAGCAGATACTCCTGCAAGTATTCCGCCGCCACCTACCGGTACAAAAATAGCATCATATTCTTCATCATTCTCAAGGATTTCCTGACCTATAGTGCCCTGACCTGCAATAGTATATTGATCATCAAAAGGATGAATAAATTCTATTTTTTGCTTTTTTGCAATTTTTAGCGCAGCTGTCACTGCTTGATTGAAGCTATCTCCCTCTAATAAAATCTTTGCTCCAAAATTCTTTACTGATCTTATTTTAATATCCGGAGTTGTGACCGGCATAACGATTTGACATGGAATTTTTAGTTTTCTACATGCATAAGCAACACCTTGAGCATGATTGCCCGCAGAGGCTGCTATGACTCCCTTCTTTTTCTGTGCAGGCGTAAGGCTAATAATTTTGTTATAAGCACCTCTATTTTTAAAAGAAAAAACTGGTTGAAGGTCTTCCCTCTTTAAAAAAACATCATTACCAATCTTGGTAGACATGTTTTGAGCAAAAGTCGTTGGAGACTTAATAGCAACATCATATACATTAGCCTCACTTATGAGTTTTATGTATTTCTTGGAATGTTTAAAGCTTCCCGTTTTATTTATTTTTAGTCTCAATGCAATAGTCTTATTAAATTTCTTGTATTATACCTTCATGAGTGCCCCAAAAATCAATGTTGCAAAACAAGCTATCTCATACATAAGCAATAAATTAACACCTTCTATGGTTATAGGTATTGGAACAGGCTCAACTGTAAACTATTTTATTGAAGAATTAGCTTCATATTCTCACCTCTTTCAAGGGGCTGTTTCGAGCTCTGATGCTTCTTCTGAAATTTTAGAATCTAAAGGCATTCATGTTTATGATTTAAATGATGTGAATGGTATTGAATTTTATATAGACGGTGCAGATGAGGTGGATTCAGAGAATAATCTTATAAAAGGTGGCGGAGCTGCTCATACCAGAGAAAAAATAGTAGCTTCAGCTGCTAGAGATTTTATTTGCATAGTTGATAAATCAAAAATGGTGCAGACGCTCGGCGAGTTCCCTCTCCCAATAGAAGTTATTCCTCAGGCAAGGAGTCTGGTAGCAAGACGCATTGTCTCACTTGGAGGAACTCCAGAATTACGAGTAGGTGTAAAAACAGATCAAGGGAATGAAATTCTAGATGTAAAAAATCTTAACTTATCTAGCCCTAAAGAGATGGAATCAAAGCTTAACTCTATAGCAGGCGTGGTTGATAATGGTATTTTTGCCTTTCAAAGGCCTAGTGTCGTTCTTGTCAGTGAAGTCTAAAGCAGTCTTTCTATAGCGCTAGTAAGTAATTCTGAATCAGGTTTAACTTTAGATCTATATCCGTTAACAACTTTTCCATCTCTATCAATAAGATATTTATTAAAATTCCAATTAGGAGACATCCCGGACTCGGCTGCTAATTTTTTATAAAACGGATGTGCTTTTGATCCGCTGACTTTAGCGGTAGCAAACATAGGAAAATTTACTCCATATTCAGTAGAGCAAAACTCAGCAACATCTGCTTCATCACTATATTCTTGTCTGAAATCTCTTGAAGGAATTCCAACAACAACTAAACCTTTATCTTTATAGTTATCATAAAGAGCTTGGAGACCCTCATATTGATAGGTATAACCGCATTTACTTGCAACATTTACAACTAAAAGTACATTACCTTCATATTCACACATATTTATTTTTTCGGATGAATCTAGTACCTTAAGCTCTGAATCCAATAGATCAGTGCAGGCAAAGCTATTTACCGAAAAAAAACCAATAAACAATAAGAGAAAACCTTTCATGGTTTGGATCATACTACAATATAGGTGTTATAGCGTATATTGAGCTCAGAAAGAGCGATACTAATACAAAAACTTCTAAACTATCAACATATTTTTTCATTTTAAAACCTTATTTAAAAGAATGGAGGGCGAGGCCCTCCATTTAATTCCAGAGGATGCCAGCTTTCTAAATAGGGGGAGAGAAGAGCTGACAAGTATTATTATGCATAGTTATAATAAGATATCAATGCTTTTTATAAAATAAAACAATAAATTATTATGTATAATGTTTTTCATATTTTTTTTTGGAGAATAAAGTGAAAGGTACTGTTCATTACGAAGTAAAAGAAGGCGTTGCTCTATTAACTGTAGACAATCCACCTGTAAACCCACTAAGCGACGGTGTTAGAGCTGGTTTTGTTGATAATATAACAAAAGCTGAAAATGACCCCGATGTTATAGGTGTTGTACTTACTGGTGCAGGCAGATCATTTATTGCTGGAGCTGATATATCTGAGTTTGGTAAAAAACCTGATGGTCCAGGCCTTGAAGAGGCTTTTAGAAAGCTAGAATTCTGCTCTAAACCAGTTGTTGCAGCCATTAATGGCTCAGCTTTAGGTGGCGGACTAGAAACAGCATTAGTATGTAACTATAGAATTGCCGGACCTGCAGCCTTTGTTGGGCTTCCTGAGGTCAATTTAGGACTTTTACCTGGCGCTGGAGGAACACAGAGACTTCCAAGACTTGTTGGGCCTGCAGAGGCTTTAAAAATGATGTTAACTGGTATGCATGTTCCTGCAAAGAAAGCATTAGCTATGGGTATTATTGATGAAGTTTCAGAAGATCTTATCAATGATTCTATTAAATTTATTCAAAAAGTAAGTTCCGAGACACAAGATCACCCAAAAGTGCGTGATTTAAACGAAAAGGTTATTGAAGCTAGAGGTTCAGATAATATTTTATTAGAGGCTAAAGCTATGGCTGCAAAGACTAGAAAAGGTCAATTTGCACCAGGGCAAATCATTAAATGCGTAGAAGCTGCAATTAATTGTGATGATTTTGATGATGGTATGAAAAAAGAAGCTGAATACTTTATTGAGTGTCTTGTTAATCCTCAAAGAGAAGCTATGATTCATATCTTTTTTGGAGAAAGAGCGGCATCTAAAATAGCAGATGTTCCTAGAGAAACACCTATTAAAGATATTAAAAAAGCTGGCATCATTGGCTCAGGAACTATGGGTGGTGGAATAGCTATGTGTTTTGCTAATGCGGGCATCCCAGTTCATATAATTGATCAAGATGCAGACAACCTTAAAAGGGGAATGTCTGTCATAGAAAAAAATTATGAGTTCATGGTTAATAGAGGAAAAATGACTGAAGAAATGAAGGATGGTGTATTTGGTTTAATATCATCTAGTCTTGATTATCAAGATGTATCAGAATGCGATATCGTGATTGAAGCTGTCTATGAAAATCTTGATCTTAAAGAGAAGATATTTAGATCTCTTGATGAGATTGTTAACAAAGATGCAATCCTTGCAAGTAATACTTCTGGATTAGACGTTGATTCAATAGCTGCTGTTACTAATAGACCTGACAAAGTAGTGGGTACTCACTTTTTTAGCCCAGCTAATATAATGAGATTGCTAGAAGTTGTGAGAGGATCTGACTCTTCTGACGAGACTTTAGCCACTGTAATGTCAGTTGGTAAGAAGCTTAAAAAGGCATCTGTAGTATCTCTTAACGCGCCTGGATTTATTGGAAATAGAATGTTATTTGGCTATACAGCGCAAGCAAATATGTTGCTTTTAGAAGGAGCACTTCCTCATCAAGTTGACCAAGCTCTTGAAAGTTTTGGTATGAATATGGGTGTCTTTAGAATGTTAGATTTAGTCGGTTTAGACCTTGGATGGAGAGCGCGAAAACTAAGCGGATCTGAAGCTGCTCTTCCTTCAAAAATTGGTGACCAGCTTTGTGAACAAGAAAGATTTGGGCAGAAGAATGGTAGAGGATTCTATAATTATAGTGAGGGATCTAGAGCTCCTAACCCAGCTCCTGAAAATGAAGAAATTTATAAGAGTGTATCTTTAGAAAATGGCATAGAAAGAAGGGAAATTTCTGATGAAGAAATTGTTGATAGATGTATTCTTGCTTTAATTAATGAAGGCGCTGATATCCTTGAAGAAGGTGTTGGACAAAGAGCGGCTGATTTAGATGTTGTTTATATTAATGGATATGGATTCCCTATCTGGAGAGGCGGGCCTATGCATCATGCCAATGCAATGGGTATGGGTGAAGTTCTCAGTAAATTAAACAAATATTACGAATTAACTGGAAGTGATGTATTTAAGCCTGCAGCTCTAATCAAAAAGCTTGCAGAGACAGATGGAAAATTTGGAGATGCTCCAGCTAAAGAAGATAGAAAAGAGAAATTAAGTTTTTCTCAATCATCTGTAGCAGGAAATCTATAGAAATATAATAAAAAGGAGCAAAAGTTAAGCTTTTATTAGAACTTTTGTTCCTATTTTTACCTTTTGGTATAAATCAATAACATCATTATTGAACATTCTGATGCATCCATGAGAAGCTTTTAGACCAATAAGGCCTTCTTCCTGGGTACCATGTATATAAATATATCTATTGTAAGAATCTACCTTTCCACCCTTATTGACGCCCTCTTCTTCGCCTGAAAGCCATAAAATACGTGAAGTTACATAGTCATCCTCTGTATTAATAGGATCTTTTACTATATCTGCAGTTCTTTTTGTATTGATCCTGGATATAAAGATAGTGTCTTCTTTTGTATCATCTCCTATCATTTCCTTAATAACATGCTGACCTAAAGGTGTTTTAAATGAATTTTCTTGCTGGCCTTCTCCATAAGAGGATGAAGATATAGGATAACTAGATAAAACAGTCATATTTCTTAGTAAATATAGTCTTTGTTCACTGATATCAACTGTAATCGAATCTTCTGCTAGAGAAGATAAAGAAGCAAATAAGAGCGAAATAACAGCTAAACTCTTCTTTGTGTCCATATAAATGCTCCCAGGCTAATAAAAATATAAATTATACAAAATAAGTATGGCACAAAATAACCATACCTCGAATATATAGTATTAATATTATTAAGTTTGATTGTATGATTGAGTACGCCCTGCTCCCCTTTATCTAATATACCAACTAATGTTCCATTATTTGAAATAATAGCTGAAAAACCATCATTGGTAGCTCTTATCAACCACCTATTATTTTCTATGGCTCGAATTCTAGATATTTCTAGATGTTGATATGGGCCTAATGAACGCCCAAACCAAGAATCATTACTTATATTAATAATAAAATCGGAACTTTTGACGCTTTTTCTTACATCATTTCCAAACACAATGTCATAGCATATTAATGGCGCGGCTTTAATATTCTCTAATACGCTAATTGGAGACTGATTATTTGCTCCAGATGATATATCTGAAATAGGAGCTCCAAAATAACTTAATATAGGATTAAGTATGGATTTAAACGGAATATATTCACCAAAAGGTACTAGGTGTTGTTTTTTATAGATTTCATCTGTTTCTATGTTTACTAATGCATTAAATAATTCATTTTCATCAAATACCCATATGCCCGTTATAAGCTCTGCTTGTTTCGTGATTTTTTGTTTTAGATTTTTATAGTTTCTGCTATTAAATGCATAGGGCAGTTCTACTTCTGGCCAAACAATTAACTCTGAGTCAATCTCAATGCTATTTGTAAGTTTTATCAGTGTCTCTTCTATAAGCGGTTTATATATTTCCCTAGTTTTTAACTTTGGATCTAACGATGGTTGAACAACTGAGATTGATAATAAATTATTATCTTTAATCTCAAAATCTGATTCAAAAGGTAAAAGAAGTACTACAGATAATGTCAAAACAAAGTATGAAATTTTTCTAGCTGTCCCCCAGCAGGAAGCTATGAGAGTAGCAAGAAAATAAATTATAAAGGAAGCTCCGGCAATGCCTAATAGAGGCATGATATTAACTAGAATTGTATCTATAGATACGGTGCCTGGAATGAGCCAAGGAAAGCCTCCAAAAAAGAAATCTCTAGATAATTCCATTAGCAAAAAAACTGAAGATATGTATAAAACTAAATGGGATCTCGAGTTGTTGGTTTCATGTAATTTAAATAGCTTAATAGGGGCTACTGCAAATAGAAATATCAATGATAAGAATAATAAATAAACTATAGCAGATGCTATATATCCTACATTTCCATAATAGTAAACACTTACTATTACCCATGAAACGCCTATTCCCCAATGGCCTATAACCCATGAAATTAATTTCTTAAAAATAGCATTATCTGATGAGAAAAATATTAAATGTATAAGGTAACTATATGAAAGAATAATTAAAAATTTAATAGAGAAGGGCGCAAAAGCTAGGACTCCAATGAAGCCAAAAAAAAGTGGTGTTAAGAAGCTTGTTGCTTTATGAAGATGAGATACTAATGCCAATTTTTTTGATCTTCCTTTTATCAGCTACAACAACTTTTAATTTAGTATTTCCAATGATTATCTCATCGTTAATTTTAGGCAATACTCCGAGCTTGCTTATCATCAAGCCTCCAATTGTTTCAACGTCTAGTTCGCCAACATCGATATCAAAATGCTCTTCAAAGGACTCAATGTCTAATTTAGCATCAGCAATGAATTCATTTTCAGAAATTTGAATAAGCTCCTCTTCTTCGCTGTCATGCTCATCCTCAATTTCGCCAACCAGCTCTTCTAAAATATCTTCAATAGTAACTAATCCTGAAATAGCGCCATACTCATCAACGACTATTGCAAGGTGTGATCTATCTTTCTTAAACTCTTCTAATAATGAATCTGCTTTCTTGGTTTCAGGCACAACATTTGGCTCTCTGAGCATGTCTTCAATATTAAAATCTGCTTGGCCTGACGATAATATAGGCAAAAGGTCTTTTGCTAAGAGTATTCCGCTTACTTCATCCATTGTTTTACCTAAAACGGGATATCTTGAGTGGCCAGATTGGATAATTCTATCGATATAAGAAGATGATGGCTCATCAATTCCAACTGTTACCATCTCAACTTTAGGCACCATTATCTCTTTAACAGAGGTATCTCCTAGTCTTATTGCCTTATTAGCAATGGTTTGAGCCTCTTTATCTATAACATTTGATTGTCTTGCGTCTTCTAGGAACTCAGAAACTTCAGCAACTGTTGTAGTTTTAATAAAAAATGGATTTCTTAGATACTTCTTAAGTTTGGAAAAAAATCCAGAAGGTTGGTTTGTCGAGTCAGGTTCTATTTTGTCATTCATGTTTTGTATGGGTTAATAATATTAAACTTTGATAATAATTCAATCTCTTTAAGCTCCATATTGTTAGCTTCTGATTCATTTTCATGATCATATCCTAAAATATGGAGAGTTCCGTGAATAAACATATGAGTAATGTGGTTATCAAGCTCTTTATTCTCTTTTTTAGCCTCGTCGACTACATATGGGTAGCATATAGCAATATCTCCGATATTCTTTGTATGCTCTCTAGAAATATCTTGATTTTCAAAAGATAAAACATTCGTATCTTTATCTAAACCTCTATATTGTTTATTTAAACTCTGCATTTCTTTCGATGATATAAAGCTCAAATTAATATTAGCGTCTTCTAGGCCTTCTGAGTTTGAAACAAGAATAAAAACTTGTTCTAAGCTTTCTAATAAACTCCTAGGCAAATTATAGTCATCACTGCTTATTAAATTAACTTTCACTAAGTCTTTTTGGCCTTAAAAGCTTCATATGCATCTATTATTTTTCTTACTAAGGGGTGTCTAACAACATCTGATGATGTAAATTCTAATACTCCTATATCTTCTGTTGAAGCTAGAACTTCTAGAACATTACTTAAACCAGATGGAATATTTCTTGGAAGATCAATTTGAGTTAAATCTCCATTAACTACTGCTCTAGAACCGTAACCCATTCGGGTTAAAAACATTTTCATTTGATCAATTGTCGTGTTCTGACTTTCATCCATAATGATAAAAGCATTATTTAAGGTTCTGCCTCTGAGGTAAGCCAAGGGAGCTACTTCAATAATCTCTTTCTCTATAAGCTTCTGCACCCTATCAGGGCCTAGCATTTCATATAAAGCATCATATAAAGGCTTTAAGTATGGATCTACCTTTTGAGCTAAATCACCAGGCAAAAATCCTAACTTTTCGCCCGCTTCAACTGCTGGTCTAATTAAAATAATTTTCTGCACCTTATCATTGAGCAGGGCATTTACTCCTGCGGCTACAGCTAAATAGGTTTTACCAGTTCCGGCTGGACCAATACCAAAATTTAATTCATAGGATTCAATATTTTTTAAATACTCTTCTTGATTTTTGCCTCTAGGCGTAATATTTTTTTTTGGAGTTTGAATATAAAATGCGCTTTTAACTTCTTTTAATTTTATAGGCTCTTTTGTTGGCTGATTCATGTGTTCCTGGATACATAAGTGAATAGCTTCACTGCTAATCTCTTTATTTTGACTAGTTTCATGGTAAAGATCGAGGAGGGCGTTCGCTGCTTTCTGTGTGTTTTCATCCTTTCCTTTAATATTTAATCTATTGCTGTTGTGAAAAATTTTTACTTTAAAACTTTTTTCTATAAGTTTTATATTTCCATTTAATTCGCCTGCAAATATAGCTAAACGCTTTGCATCTGAAGGCTCCAAGATAATATTTTTAAGAAAGTTCTGAGCTTCTTGCATAAATAAACTAAATTAATTCCTTAGTATTATGTAATGAGCCTAATAATGAATATGCCAATGCTTCCTCAACTTTTATATCTACTAATTTACCTATAAAACTAATATTATGAAAGGGAAAATTTATCACCCTATTACATTCAGTTCTTGCTTGAAGCTGATCTAAACGTTTTTTTGATATTCCGGTGACTAAACATCTTTGTATACTTCCCACCATCTTCTGGCCGAAGCCTCTCTGAATTTCATTGAGCCTAGCTTGCAAAATATTTAACCTTTCCTTTTTTTCTTGTTTAGAAGTGTTATCTGCAAGAATTGAAGCTGGAGTGCCTGGTCTAGGCGAATAAACAAAACTGAAAGAAGAATCAAATTGAATATCTTCTATTAATTGCATAGTCTCCATGAATTCTGCATGAGTTTCTCCAGGGAAGCCAACTATAAAATCAGAAGTTACCTTAATGGTTGGTCTAATTTTTCTTACTCTCTCAATAATATCTCTATAAAGATCTGCTGTGTAATTTCGCTTCATAGCTTTTAAAATTCTGTCTGAGCCTGACTGAACTGGTAAGTGAAGTTGATTAGCTAATTGAGGTACAGATCCAAATATTTCTATTAAATCATCTGTCATATCAAGCGGGTGTGATGTTGTAAATCTTATTCTATTCACTCCATTGATATTGCTAGCTATATCAATAAGATCTGAAAGTCTAAGAGCTCTTCCGTTGTGAACTTGCTTATAAGAATTCACATTTTGACCAACAAAAACTATTTCAGATGTTCCCTGTTCTACCAATCTCGCAATTTCATCAAATATTTGTTGGGGCTTTCTGCTGACCTCATCTCCTCTTGTATAAGGAACAACACAAAATGAGCAATACTTTGAGCAGCCTTCCATGATAGCTACAAAGCTAGAAGGGCTTGTGGCAGTAGGCTCGGGCAATGAATCAAACTTTTCTTCAATAGGAAAGGTGATGTCTATAGCTTTAAGTTTATTATCTTCATCTAAAAGATCTGAAACCTTGTGAAGTGTTTGGGGGCCATATATTAAATCTACATAAGGAGCTCTTTTGGTTATATTAGAGCCTTCTTGCGAAGCAACGCAGCCTCCAACACCTATTTTTATTTTAGGGTTCTTGATTTTTAATTTATTAAGCCTGCCTAGTTCGGAATAAACTTTATCTTCAGCTTTTTCTCTAATAGAGCATGTGTTTAAAAGAATAATGTCTGCTTCTTCAACATTTGTGGTCACTTCTATGTCTTTCTTTTGCTGAAGAATCTCCACAGTTTTCTGAGAGTCATATTCATTCATTTGACACCCAAAGGTTTTAATATAAAGTTTAGTACCCATATTAATAATTATGAATAAAAAGAAAGCCTACAAAATAATATTTATGCAGCTCAATGAGATATATGAGGTGTTTGCAGAACAAATTTATCAAAGTGATATGTACGGATTCATAGAGGTAGAAGATTATATCTTCAATAAAGACAAACAACTAGTTGTAGACCCTGCTGCTGAAAAACTTAAAAATGAATTTAAGAAAGTAGAAAGAAGTTATATTCCAATTAATTCCATTATTAGAATTGATGAGGTGATCGAATCTGGGGAAGCTAAAATTAAAGAAAATAAAGGCTCTGTCAGCCCTTTCCCTTTAAGTATGCAGCCAGCTAATAAAAACGAATAGCTCTAAAATAATTCTTCTTCACTAAAAAGTAAGTTTTTATAAAATCGAAGCTCTTCAACAGACTCTTTAATATCACCCATTGCTCTATGCGCACCTTTCTTTTCGTATACTTGAGCTTCATTCATCCATCGAGTTGCAAGCTCCTTAACTGAAGAAACATCGATATGACGATAGGTAAAGTAAGACTCTAATCTTGGCATATATTTAACAAGAAACCTTCTGTCATGTGAAACAGTGTTCCCACACATTGGAGATTGTTTTGCACCTACATATTTTGAAATAAACTCTAGCGTCTCCATTTCGGCAACTTGTTGAGATGTACTGCTTTTTTTAACCTCTTCAATAAGGCCTGATTTGCCATGATGTTCTTGATTCCACTCATCCATTCCATCAATATATTCTTGAGGCTGTTTAATAATAATATTGGGTCCTTCAGCAATATAGTTCAGCTGAGAATCAGTGATTAATGTAGCGATTTCAATGATTTTCTCTTTTTCGGGGTCTAGTCCGGTCATTTCAAGATCAATCCAAATCAGATTTTCTTTTGATTGTTGTGTCTTCATAACTTTTTATATTCTGTCCTTTGGTGTATTTTGTGCTTTATATGGAAAAAGTTCAAACAGGAAGAGTAATTGAGTTCTATTCAAATAGTTGTTTGGTCGAATTAAATGGCTTAAATGTAAAATGCTCAATACTTGGAAAACAAGATATCGTTGTTGGTGACTTTGTTAATTTAGAATACCAAAACGATAATGATGCTAAATCTGCATTAATAATATCTAGATCAGACAGAAGCTCAGAACTAACAAAAAAAGAAATAAGAGGATTAAAAGTAATTGCTGCTAATATTTCTCATGTTGGTATTCTTCTAGTTCAAAATCCTACAACCTCTTGTGAATTCATTGATAAATGGATTGCCTCATCTAAAGCCTCTAATATTGAACCATTTATTATTAATAATAAAATTGATGTTGCTATGTCTGATGAATATTTAGAAAAAGTAAGTCTCTATAAAAATATCGGTATAAAGATTTTTAATATTTCCGCTAAAGAGAATATTGGCCTGAAAGATCTTATAGAGTATCTAAAGAATAAATGTACTATTTTTGTAGGAAACTCTGGAGCTGGGAAATCTACTCTAACTTCAATGCTTACAGGGATAAATATAAAAACAAAAGATTTATCTAATAATCAAGGTAG
>TARA_B110000211_G_scaffold54050_1_pt1 | contig 13660 bp, 9 predicted proteins | sample TARA_B110000211 | Tara Oceans TARA_B110000211 (sample SAMEA4397516) | marine metagenome | biome: Polar Biome; feature: [DCM] deep chlorophyll maximum layer (ENVO:01000326); material: water (ENVO:00002006), including particulate matter (ENVO:01000060) such as... | depth 30 m
GGGTGACGCATTTGGAACTTCAGTTTCATTGGATGCTTCTGGTAATACAGTAGCAATTGGAATACCCGGGGGATTGAATGGTAGAGGTATAGTAAGAGTTTATACACATAATGAAACGCCTGATAATATTTGGGACCAAGTAGGTATGGATATAATAGGAGGTTTATCACATGACGGGTTGGGAGACGCTGCCGGAACAGAAGTCTCTATTAATTCTGCTGGAAATATTGTTGCCTTGGGTTTGCCCCGAAATAACGCGGGAGGAGTATTCGCGGGGGCAGCACGAGTATATAATTTGAGTGGTGGTAGTTGGAATATAATGGGTAACATTAATGACATGCTTGGTCCCAGTACTAACAGTTTGGCGGGATTTTCCGTAGAATTAAGTCGCGACGGAAAACGCTTAGTTATGGGGGCTCCTAATTATAGTACGGCATCAGTCCCTAATGCTGGTTTAATTAAAACATATGAATATAGAGACCCTAATACAACTAATCCCCACGGAAGTTGGGTAGAATTTGGCAACAGAAACATGATTGGGGCGGGCGGGGGGCATTCTGGTTGGGATGTTTCATTTGATTCTACGGGCGATCGTGTTGCTTCAGGGTTGAAATTTAATGTTACGACCACCGTCACGACCAACTCCACGACCACCGGAAACGGGTCAGTTTATATTTATTCCCTTGAAGGAGTGGGCGGTGGATGGGACCAAATGGGTACAGACCTATCGGGCACGAGTGCTAGTGATAAAGCTGGATGGTCAGTGTCTTTAAATGCCTCCGGTGATAAAGTAGCCTATGGCATACCAGGAAAAGACACGAAGAAGGGAGGTGGGGCGGTATATAATTTTAGCGGTGGAATTTGGAATAGAATGGGTGAAGTAATTACTCGTACTGGCGGCGCTGATAATGATGAAATGGGATGGTCTGTCTCATTAGATTCTTCAGGCAATACACTCGCAATTGGTTGTCCGGGGGGTGATTCCAATGGTTTAGTTCAAGTTTATAATTTATCGGGAACTAGTTGTGAGCAATGCGGAAGCGACATAAAAGATGCCCGTGGACAAAATGGTGATAATTTTGGATGGGCTGTCTCACTAAACGGCGTTGGTAACAAACTTGCTATAGGATATCCCGACAAACCAATTGTAGATACACATTCAACAAATACTAATAAGTCTATACTTGGAGGAGTGACAGTATATGAAAACCTTTCGGGGGGCGGATCTTGTAATTGGGTAAAAACTGGAGTGAACGAAAATATGACTGGCTATGTAGATAATGATCTGATTGGTTATTCTGTTTCTTTAGATGAGGCAGGTAATACTGTTGCCGTTGGGGTTCCGCATATTTCTGATCAAGTGGGTTTTATAAGAGTTTATGAATTTTTAAATAAACCTTTAGGTCCCAACTATGTTCCAGATATTGTTTCTCATAAAAAACGTATTCCCGATCCAGATAAAAATATATTTAAATTTACAAAAAATGTTCCACAGGATTACTTTGTTCCTAATCTGGAAGTTGAATATATATTTTTGGATAACATAGAGCGTAAAAAATTCGTATTAGAAAATGTCAGTCAGACATTTACCTTTAATAAAAAACTTACTTTCAAAAATTTAACGGGTAATCAAAAATTATATATTAATGAGTTTCATCCTGTAAAATCATTGTCTATTATTAGTAAAAGAAACGATCTTCATAACACAAATGAATGGAGTAATTTTTCCAATAATGATTATAAACATCAAGATACTCGAAATCTTCAAAATTATTTTACAAACCTGGCCCACAAAGAATCTATAGATTATGGGAATGGTAATACGGATTTAATAAAAAACTTAGGAACATTTACTCGCACGGACAATCCGTTTAATTGTATTATTAAAAAAGGGCGGCTCACTGATATTTCAGGAGATATAGTAAAATTAGATGGCTTAGATTTTCTAACCTCTAAACCAGCCCTGTCATTAACAAATTCACATGGCAATACGTATAATATTGCGTATGACCTATTATTAAAATATTTATTAGTGGTAACCGGAGGTGAAAATTATATTAAAAATCCTAAAATTATCGCTCCTGATAATAGAATTATTAATTCAACTACGCGTCTTCATAATGGTAAAATACAATCAATTCAACTCCGTGACAACTTAGTATATGATCACTATACCGAATTTACTGTAGAACCACAATTATATTGTAGTAGTATCAATGTTAATAATGGGGGTAATAATTATAAGACACTGCCTGATATTTATATTAAAGATGGACAGAGGTATAACAAATTAGAGTGTACGGGTTCAATTAAAAAGGGCACCATTCATGACTGTATATTAATGGATAATTATATTGTGTCGCAAAAAGATGATATAATAGTGGGGGGGAAACTAAAAAATATTAGTTTTTTATCAGACCATGACGTGCCTGATGATATAAGTATTAAATTCTATGATCCATACAATAAAATAGTCGAGCCATCTATTATAATTGAAGGGGGGGGGCTACAAATAAAGGAAAATGGTTGCGGATTGTCCCAACATACAAAAGTATGTGTTGGTAAAATAATTTCTAAAATTAATATTCCCAAAGATTTTAAATTAAAGGAAAATATATTTGATTATGAAATCGTTCCAATTTTTTATCCTAATAGTAGTAAAAATATTAATACCAGAATGAGAAATACTAAAAATCCACAATTAGATATCAACTATATGCCTATTAATAAATATAATTTAGATTACAAATTATTCTTCAATGAAACATATAATATAGCTGGGAGTATTATTAATTTTAACAAATGTATTGCCAATAAACGCTTGGGGGTTAATATAGATTATACCAATATACCGCCGAGTTTACGTATTAGAGATTTATATTTGACATTTTATACGGTTTATGGCCCCCGTATAATTAATTTGGGCAATATAACAAATATTACCGATGTATCTATAAGGATTATACACAATTTAAAATATGATGTTACTAATAAATTTAAAGATTTCGAGATTAAAAGTATTAAATGTGGGGGGCTTAACCAGAATTATATTATGATTAATCCACATAAATCCTTCTCGGAGATTAATATTAAAAATGACGATATACTAACTATATATATAAACGAGATAGAAATTACAACAACAACTGTTAAGAAGTGTGGGGATATTTTAATTGGTTTAGATAACAATACCCCTAATTTTAAAGATATTAAAAATTACAACAATGTCCTATTATTTGGTAATTTTACTAATAAAATGTATGGGGTGGAATTTGGGAAAAGTATTTCAACAATAGAATTACGTAATGTAGATAATATTGAGGGGATCTCGGTTTCAAATAACACGAATTTCAGTATAAATTTAAATGAATTGAAACATAGAATAATTAAACATGATTGTTCTAAAATATTAGACGGTATTGAATATGATTATGGTGGCGGGAGACAGCAATTAAACAATTATGTTACATATGAAATTATTAATGGGTTTTTGAATAGTATTAAATTCAACGAAAATTACTATTTATCTGATAATGTTTGGAGAGACTATACGAAACCCCCCACATTTATTTTAAAGAATACTGCTCAACGAAATGGGCGGCGACAGGTAAGAGATAAACTACATTTAGAAATGCCTCTTTTATTAGATGATTTAAATGATGATAATTTCCAAGATGCTTTAGTTGAAGGTGTTCTTGATTATGGAGGTGTAAATTTCAAAGGTAAAATAGTAGACAATAACGGGGGTTTTGATGGACGTATTAAATTAGACAAAGTTAGCAATAATAATTATAATATAAACTTTATAAACCCTGGTTATAATTACGACGAGGGATTGTTATGTACATTGATTAGTTATAGAATAGTTGATAATACAATCTACGACTTGAATATATTGGATCAATATGATGTTAAAATAAATGTAGTAGGTCAAATAGATTTTAATAATAAAGTTTTATGGAAGAATGGTAATCCGGTGTCAAATATTGAAATAATTTGGGATAAATCCACAAAAGGCACGGCATCTCACGTATATAATCCTAATCATAATATTGACACCCAGTATAAATTAATATTAGGTAATATACCCAGTAATCATATAATGGTTATGGATTATGGGACAGGGTTTGATACAGATACAGGCGAAATAGTCTATAAAACTTCGGGCAAAGAACCATTATTCAAAATGAATTTTAATTATTTCACGCAAATAAAAAAGGGTGGTATCCATAGTATATCTATAGATAATCCTGAAATAAATGGGTTTAAAATTCCATTACTAGGATTTGCTACAAATAATAACAAACTCACTACACGTAAGCAGGATTTTATGATTGAAACTGCTAAACAGTTAACGGGATTTAAAATTATAGATAAGGGTTACAATCTTAATAATGATAGCAAATTATATAATGGTTTTGTAACTAAATTACCTAATATTGAAACGGCGACTGTTGGTTCAGTTTATTTTACATCAGATACGGAAAACTACTTACTTAATATTAGAGACGATAGATTAGAATTTAACGACGAGAATAAATTCACGGTTACTAACAGCAATTATAATTATTCACTATTGGATTACGCTAATATTAAAATAGATAATAAAACTAAAAATAATACTATCGGTATAAAAACCTACTTACCACACTTATCTGAAATAAAACAAACGGATAAAACTACTAACACTATTATTGTAGAGTTAGAGGACATGCTGCCTATATTCACTGGGCAAAGTGAAGTGTTTTTTTCAACAGATATTGCGGATATAAATATTGTATACCCTGGTAATGAATTAGATAATAATTATAGTATGTATAAATTACTTTTAAAAAATGCTAATAATGAAATTATTAATGTAAATAATAATATATTAGTGGAATTTGAGGGTTATAATACCGATATAAAAAATAATTTTTTTGATATAGAAATTGAGGGAGATGGCGGCGGTAAAGGCGCTTTAATAGAGCCCTTTTTTAAGGAAAGTAGTGGCGCAACAGTTTTATCCATAATGGCGATTAATGAAAGTAAACTTGAAAATAATTTATCCGAATACGATGGTAACGATTTAAATTTAAATATTGATAATTTAAGTAATAATACAGAATTGCGGCATTTATCGCAGAACATTTATGGGTGGGAAGGTATTGACCGCGGTCAACTAATTAGTCAACAAGATACAATTGACTTGGACAGTATACGAAAATTTATGGATACTTGGCGATATAGACAAATCAGTGATATCCCTATTCTCAATAAAAATAATTACGACTTTTATAGATCAAGTAATGCTATTAAAAAAATGGGTTTAAGTATTGATTTCAAGGAGCGCGAAACTATTAGGGATATAGATTATTATAGATATTTAGAGAAATATTTTACAATGAGAAATCCAACTGACAGTGATATCATTCTGTATAGTTTTTGTTTAGATAATAACCGATTACAACCCAATGGGAATATAAATCTTAGTAGTTTAAATAACTTATGTGTAGATTTAGAATTAAAGAATCCCCGGAAAGATACACAAGGGAAAGAGAATTATAAATATAATGTTTCCGTCTTTCTGAAATGCTATAATGTTATTGATTACATTAATGGAGCAGGAGGTCTGAAATATGGTAATTGAGTAAAATATTATATAAAATTATAATATATAATGTTTTGTAGTAATATAGGCTTGTTAGCACTCATATTTATAATAGCAAAAATATTCATACTTTTTACAATCACTCTATCATATAGTAAAGCACAAAAGGATTTAAATAATTCATTGGATGAAAAACAACAAGAGGCATATAAAAAAATAATCAGCGAGAGACGCCGCCTATATATAATAGGATATATCGTAGGAATTACCCTTTCGGTGTTTGTTGTTTTACTAAATTTGTTTGTTTTTAAGCAAAATAGAATGGCAGTGCGATGTTTATCCGTTATTATAGTAAGTTTAACCTCCTATTTCTTTTATATTTTATATCCTAAATCTCAGTATATGATACAGGTAATTGAAACAAAAGAACAAATTAATAATTGGTTGAGTATATACAAGTCCATGCAATTTAAGTTTCATACTAGTTTCTTATTAGGTATTATTGCTGCTGGATTGGGCCATTATTCATTTTGTTAGAAATATAAATTGATTTTATATCCTGCTTAAATTTAAATATTAAAATTTATATCTATATAGTAATTAGTATGACTGGTGGGCAATTACAACTAAACTCGTATAAGGGTAATAGAAGTTTTTTAAATAAAGGGGCACCTTTAACAAGTTTCTTTAAAAAAGTTTTTTATCAATATAATAATTATGCCAAAATCTTATATACAATTGATATAAAACAAGAAGTAAATAATACACGGCAAAATTTCAGTACAATAAGTAAATATAACTTAAAAATACCTAAAAATGGTGATTTGGTTAAGGAGTTTTATATTCAGGTTACATTACCAGAAATTAACTACAATACCGCCACATTCTGCGGTGTAAAATGGATAAAAGACCTCCAATTTAAACTTATAAAAAATTTAAAATTTAAAATAGGGGGTCAGACTATTCAAGAATTTGATTCCGAGGCGCTGTATTTTTATTATACTTTACTGCTTAAAAAGGAACAAAAGGGGCTACTTAATTATATTTCTAATCAAAAATATATTGATTCTGCTAATATAGGTAAGGGTTATTTATCCGAAACTAAGTTAACAATTCCAATACCAGTTTGGTTTTCAGATATTCCATTCCCAATAGCTTGTTTAGAATATATGGATTTGGAAATTGAATTAGAACTAAATTCAATATATGATTTGCTGTTAGTTAGAGACTATAATTTAACACCATTCCCCGTCTCAACCGGACTTCTTAACATTAATACTAAACCCTGGAGAAAGTTACAATCACATGAACACGAGACATCGAATTTAATTACAAAAAAATTTAAATTATACCCTGAGGCAAAAATTAATTATATATTTTTAGAAAACAAAGAATTGATGAACTATTTTACCTATGAAAATAAGTATCTTATAGAAAATTATCGCAAAACCCATTTAAGTGATATAAAATCGGCACGCGGATACTCTGCTAAAAATAAAATTTTAAAATATAAGTATGAAACTATTGGGTGTTCGCGAGATTTAATTATTGCTATCCGGCAAAAGGTTAATAGTTCTAAATTTAATCAGCACTTTAATTTTACTAATTTAGATAATATAGGCAAACAAAACTATAATTTACATCAAAATTTTTTTTTAAAAACTGCCATAAATCAATATAAGGCAAGTAGTACCGGTGAAAATGTTTTAACTTATTTAGATGATTTTACCATTGACGATAAAAATACCAATAAGGATATATCTGGCACCAAATACACTCAATTATATACGGAGGTTGGTAAAATTAATCCATCTCCCAACAATATAGCGATCAGTCACGGGGAGGCCTTTAGAAGCGGTGATATTGAAAGTTTGCGCGAACAGTGGAATTTTAGACACGTTGATGTCTCTGAAAATATGATTCCCATAATAGATAATAATTTCAAAAAAGATATTATAGAGGAACTTCAAGTTAAATTTAATAATATAGAACGCATAGAGTTCAAAGATAAAAGTTATTTTCAAGAATTAGAATTTTTTAAAAATTATCCATCCAGTAATAATAACTCTATTTATGTAATTAATTTTTCATTATTTCCAGATAAAAAAAAACCTTCAGGTCAATGTAATTTTAGTCATATTCAAAAAGTCCATATAGACTTTAAATTAAATTTAAAAGCGACCGAAGATTACGAGTTATTACTCTACAATAGATACTATAATATTTTAGAGTTAGCGGCGGGGTCAGCGAAACTAATTTATTTTAAATAAACACTATATGTTTTTAATAAATATATTGATACTATATATAGAACATGGACATTATGAAGTATTTAGTTGAATTTGTTGGCACATTTATATTTTTATCTGTAATTCTAACCCAAGGAAAACCTATTCCCATCGCAATAGCATTATTAGCGGTTATTTATTTTGGCGGTGCCATTAGTGGTGGTCACTTCAATCCCGCCGTATCAGTTATGATGTTTTTCAAAAAGGCGATAGCAACAATTGATCTCCCCTTCTACATCATCGCACAAGTTCTTGGCGGATTATTGGCATTACAATTCTTTAATTTCACATCAGCCCCCGTTATTCCACCGATTGTAGCTTAATCGACTAAACAATATACATATTTTTTTAATTTAAATAAATATATATTATAATAGATTTATTGATGACTGGGTCGCTTTTACAACTTGTGGCAATAGGAAATGAAGATTATTTTTTTATTGGTAACCCTCAAATATCTTTTTTTAAGCGCGTATATTTGAAACATACTAATTTTTCAATTGAACGCGCGGAAATATACAATGAAGGGCGCCAACAGTTTAAAGATAACAAAACATATACCTTTAATATTAATCCCGATTATGGTGATTTACTTTACTATACCGCATTTCATATAAAATTACCCGAAATATATTCAGATACCGATTTCCAATTTAGATGGATTAAAAATTTAGGGGATAATATTATTGACGAATGTTCAATATATATAAATGATACTTTATTAGAAAAAATAGAAAGTCCATTCTTACATGTTAGTAATTCCCTCCACCTTAATAATAATTCCAAAAATATTTATAATAAATTAACTAAAAATTTAAATGATTTGTATAATCCAGGTCATAATGGGGAATATCCATATTCAAGCAGTAATAAGAATTATAATACAAGTCCTGACAACTATCTATTATTAAATAAACATTATTCCGAATTACCATCAATAGATAAACAAACACTATATATACCACTTGCGTTTTTTTTAAATAGAATTAAGGAGTTTTTTATACCACTGGTATTATTGAGAAACTCAACTATTAAAATAGAAGTTAAATTACGGTCTATACATGATTTATATACAATCGGATATCCTAATTCGTCGTCATCTTATGGATATACGAATGATTATTATTTACACCAAAATTTCGCACAAAATTCTAGAAAAACTATTACTGATTTTGTTAAAAATAAAAATTATTTTTTAGATTGCGATATTAAACTATACACTTATATAATATTTCTAGAAGCCCAAGAGCGGCAACTTTTATCTAAAAACACATTAAATAATCTAGTTACTATACCTAAAAAATACAATTTTATCGGACTTACTGGTTCTAAATTAATAACACTTAAAAATAAAGACCTGATAGATAAAATATTTATTATTCCGAGAAGAGACGACATTAAAGAAAGGAATCAATGGTTAAATAGTTCAATATATGATTATGATATATTTGATATTAGGGAACTTTTGAATGAAACTGATAATTCCAAATTAGCAAACTATTGGTATTATCGCAGACCCCTTGAAATTCCTAAAATAACTAAAGATAATTTAGATTATTTTGAGACACCCTACATAATAAAAAAATTAACAGTAAAGTTAAACGGTGATATATTAGATGAATTAGATGATCCACATTTTTTATATAATAGTAATAAGTTTGAGTCTTTTACCAATAACTATCTCCGCGATATAATTATCTATAAATTCTCAGAGTTCCCGTTAGAATATCAACCTTCTGGGCATCTCAATTTGAATAGTGTTAACCGATTTGAATTAGAATTGGAGTTCAAGGATAACAAAAAGGATATAAAACCATATAATTTTGATGTAGATATAATCTTAATGACCTTTAAAAATATAATATTTAGTAAAGATAGCGTTTCAATAGTTTAATAATAGTAACATTATGGTTTCTGATTATTTAACGGTGATATGTATATACTTTACTAAATTTGATATAATTAAATTTAATATTTTAAATATTAAAATGCTAAATTCAATTAAAAGTAATGTTAATGAAGCGGGTATTGATGAGGCAGGGAGAGGTTGTTTAATGGGACCAGTATGTACCGCGGCGGTTATTTTACCTGATAATTTTTCTACAGAATTATATTTAGAAATAAGGGATTCAAAAAAACTTTCAGGGAAAAAGCGCGAGGTTTTGCGAAAATATATAGAGGATGTTGCCATATCGTGGGCGGTGGATTTTGCGTATCCGAGTGAAATAGATAAGTATAATATTCTCAATGCCACCCTACGTTCCATGCATCGTGTAGTTGAAAAATTACACGTCGTGCCGCAACACTTAGCGGTAGACGGGAATAGATTTCTTACGGCGCATAGTTTCCCGCCAACAGATAACGAGGATGAGGCAATATCGTTTACACTTATAAAGGGTGGGGACGATAAATATAGAAATATTGCGGCGGCGTCAATACTTGCTAAAACCAATAGAGACGAATATGTTAATAAATTAATTGAGGAAACGCCTGACTTTAAAAAATATGGTTGGGAAACAAATATGGGATATGGAACTAAAAAACATATGGAAGGTATTCGCAAATATGGCATTACGCAATATCACCGCTTATCATTTAAACCTTGTCAAATTTAAAAATTAAAATAAGTATATATATTAATAGTTATGTTTTCTAGCTTACGTACAGGTATTCCTGATTTTAATATTAGAAATTCTATGAACACTATTAGAGAAAAAGCATCACCTCATATAGAAACAGTCAAATATACGTATGACAGTCATACAGAAAAAATAAAGACCTACATAGATAAAAATAAAAAGAGAATCATGATTGTATTAGTGATTTTTTTTATAACAGTGATATATTTTGTAATATTTTTCAGAAGAGTTCCTAGATTTTTAGCCAGAATGAACAAAAATTATTCTGCGTGTAAGATAACATCTATACAGTATAATAAAAAGATTATGGATGGGAATTATAAATTAAATGATTTTTATATAGCATCCTCTTATAAATCATATTTACCATGTACTAATTATATGGATTACGCGTCAATAGATTCAATTCAGCGTATATTATTTTATGGTGGACGACATATTGATATTGATATAATGAATTATGGGTTTGGGTGTAATAACCTGGTTGTTTGCGCCGGAAGAGAAAAAGGTAATTGGCATTATACGACTTCATTACAATTAGAAAAAACTTTAGAGTTTATTTCTAAATATGCTTTTGGGAAGGAGGTTCCTAATGGAGGGGATCCGTTATTTTTGAGTTTAAATTTTAATACTTGGTATAACAACGACGCCTTTGATGAATGTGCCGCCCTTATTAAAAAATTTTTTCTTAGAAAATTATTACCGATTGAATATGGATATAAGGGTCGTCAGAGTAAAATTAATATATGCTCCATACCAATTAAAAATATCCTAGATAAAATAGTTATCATATGTAATGATAATGTTGAAAATACTGATATGGACGAATTAGTTAATATGGGAAGTTCTGATTATGGGAATATAAGAACCGTCACTCACAAAGAAATTTTAGATTGTAAAGATATTAAGGAATTTAGAGAATTTAATAAGACTTATATGACTAAAGTAGTGCCATCGTTTGAAGGGAGAATGAAACGTAATTATAATTATCTTTTACCATTTTATTTAGGTTGCCAATTTATATGTATGAATTATACTGAACCAGACCAATGGATGAAATTATACGTAAATACGTTTAGCGAATACAGTTTTGTCCTGAAACCATATAAATTAAGACATCAGTTAGATAAGGTAAAGACGCCATTTTCAAATTCATATTAATTAATATATATATAAACAGAAGTAATATATTTATATTATATAATGAAAGATCTCGTTAGTTATCTTGGTAAATTCACCACAATGTCCCTTGGTTATAAAACATCGCTATACGCGTCAGATTATATCCTGTCATTATATAATCAGAAATATAAAACGCTCAGTAGTTCAAATAAACACTACGTCGTGACAAATCTTAATAAATCCGCAGTAATGTTATATATTTTTATAGCATTTATAAGGATTTTTTATAATAATCCGGAGTATGTATTTAATACTTCAATCGGTGTTAGTAATGCGTCGCAGCATAAATGGAAAATGTTGACAATGTTATACGCATGTACTGATTTTGTTGGTTTAATAAATGCCGAAAAAATGCCGTTGAGTACTAAAGTTCATCATTATGGGGTAGTAATAGCACTGGGTATTGTTTTATTATCAGATTTTAGCGGAGCAAGTATATCAAAATCTATGGTAATATATGGCGCTTTCAGTTCTGCCGCTGGTATTGTTAATACCTATTTGGGTTCAAGAAAAATAGCAGACAAAAAGGGTCTGTTAATAAGAATTCTTAAAAAACTTGGACTTATAAGTTATATTATGGCTTGTTCCGCTAATTGGAGTTGGCAATTTAAATATTTACTCGTATACCTGAAGCAACCCGAAAAATTAACAGTGGCGCTGAAATTTTTATTAAACTCTGGATTACTATATTCATGGATAAATGACGATTTAAAATTAATGAGACATTTAATGACTAATTAAAAAAATTTGATAAATTAAATATAATTATTTAGATTAATTAAATAATGAGAGTTAAAATTACTATTACATACAGTGAGGCACTTTTAAAAAAGATAGCAAAAATAAAACAGAAAAGACAATATAAAAAATATCCGGAATTAAATTTTGATGTAAAAAACCCTATTGAACAAACAAGTATTAATTTTAAATTAATTGATAGTTTGCCTAAATTAAAAGTCTAAAGATAAAAATAATATTTATTTATAATGAATTCTACATACCAATTAGGTTATAGTTTTTTTTTTAATACGCTTGTTTCATTGGGTAACCTTATTAATAGTGAAACTAAAAAGTTTATAATATTTGGAGGGGGTATAATCAAAAAAGGGTTTCAATGTTGTGGACGGCATAGGATTATTACAGATAAGAATACCGGCGACGAATATTTAGAGAGGTATTATTTATTTTTAAAGGATAGAAAAGATTTCCCTTTCAATATTTTTGTTCATAAATTTTTGAAATCTGATCCCGATGATTTACACGATCATCCTTGGTCATATTTTACATGTATATTACGGGGTGGATACATGGAACATACCCCTTCTGGTAAATTTTGGAGAAAACCATTCACGTGTAGATGTGGAAAACCCGAAGATTTACATCGTATAGAATTGGATCCAAGTGTGGGGGATTGTTGGACGCTGTTTATCCCAGGTCAAAAGAAAAGGGCTTGGGGATTTATGACAGATAAAGGTTGGATTCCAAATAAAGAATACACCAATAAGGTTGATTAAGATAATAAAGCAGATAGCAAGTGTAAATATATAACGCTAATATTAGTCATATAACCGATTAAGTAAAGATAAATCGTATTACTTTTTATTTTTATTAGTTAACATTAATATCCCCACACCAAAAAAAGAGCTTAAATATGTAAAAATTTTAGTTTTATTAACCATTGTATATATGATTATATATAACTTTTAAACTTAAAATATAGGTATCGGTTAGTGATATAAATATTTTATACTCTATATGTATTCTGAAATCGTAAATCCGAAAATTCTAGAAACTATTATGAATTAAATAATAAATTTGATATAAAGTTAATAATAATTTTATATCACGTATAAATGACATTCAATTCGATAAAAGACTATTTTAATGCTCTTTTAGATTTAAAGAATAAGTCTGAACATATGAAATATGTATATCATGGATCTTTATATAAATTTGATATT
>TARA_B110000211_G_scaffold12809_1_pt1 | contig 13649 bp, 13 predicted proteins | sample TARA_B110000211 | Tara Oceans TARA_B110000211 (sample SAMEA4397516) | marine metagenome | biome: Polar Biome; feature: [DCM] deep chlorophyll maximum layer (ENVO:01000326); material: water (ENVO:00002006), including particulate matter (ENVO:01000060) such as... | depth 30 m
TTTACAGTTTGATGTGGTTTCGAATCCAGAGTTTTTAAAAGAGGGTGCTGCAATTGCAGATTTCATGAAGCCGGATCGAGTAGTAATTGGAGCAGATTCTGAAATAGCTTTTAAAAAAATGAAGGAATTATATAGTCCTTTTCTTAGATCTCACGATCGTCTTATAACGATGGACATTCGCTCAGCAGAAATGACAAAGTATGCCGCCAATGCGATGCTAGCCACCAAAATATCTTTTATGAATGAAATTGCCAATATCTGTGAAAAGGTAGGTGCAGATGCCAATCAGGTAAGAATCGGAATCGGTTCTGATAAGCGTATTGGATATAGTTTTATATATCCTGGTGCAGGCTATGGTGGTTCTTGTTTTCCAAAAGATGTAAAAGCACTCACAAAAATAGCCAAAGAAAATGGCTACACTGCGCAATTGATTACCGCAGTAGAAGAAGTAAATGATGCACAAAAATTAGTGATCGCTCAAAAAATAGTAAATCGTTTTGGAGAAGACTTAACTGGCTTAACTTTTGGTATTTGGGGCTTGGCCTTTAAGCCAGGTACCGATGACATGCGAGAAGCACCGGCAATTTATATAATAAAGGAATTGGTAAAACGTGGTGCTAAAATAAAAGCTTATGATCCTAAAGCGGTTAATGAATCAAAAGAGCATTACCTGAAAGAAGTTCAAAATATAACTTATGTTGAATTTAAAGATGATGTTTTAAAAGACTCCGATGCGTTGGTATTACTCACCGAGTGGAAAGAATTTAGATCACCAGATTTTGATAAGATTAAATCATTATTAAAATCCCCAATTATTTTTGACGGTAGAAATCAATACAATACATTTAATTTAGAAGAAAAAGGATTTGAACATTATCAAATTGGAAAGAGCTAAAATTATTTATAAATCGGCACAATAAACACTTAAATTCATTTAGTGATTAATCTAAAAAAAATCAAAAATATAACTTCATTAGCTAGTGCTTCTGTTGTTTCTCAGTTTAGTTTTGTGATTTTTGCACCTCTATTATACAGATTATATCCAATAGAATCATTTGGGGATTTAGCAATTTTTACTGCTTTTTCTACGACTCTTACTGTGTTTTTTCACTTTCAGCTTAGTCAAGGAATAATATTAGAGAAATCACATGAAAAAGCATTCAAGTTAATATTTAGTTTGGTTACTATAAGTGTTATTATGTTTCTTTTATTTTTTGCAGCCACAATTATTTTTAACGGCTCTCTTGATTTTATTTATAATTTTAATTTCGTGTCAATTAAATATTTAATACCGCTACAGGCCTTAATTTTTTCATTAAATGAAATCTTTAGACAATGGTTTAGTAGAACAAAAAAGTATAATAAAATTTCTATTTTTATATTCTTATGCACATTTTTAAATCCTTTAGTCGCTTGTGTATTTTATTACCTTGGCTTTAAAAACAATGGATTGGTTTATTCTGCATTAGCATCTCAGTTTTTCGGATTATTATATTTTACATTACATTTTCTAAATAATGAATTTTTCAGTTTATGGGAATTTAAAAAAGTTGACTTTAAGAAATCAATAATTAGAAATCAAGATTTTTTAAAATTTAATTTGTTTTCTGAATTTATAAACAGGTTAACATCACAATCCCCAAATATTATTATTGGCTTTCTTTTTGGAATTCCTGCAGTAGCATTATTTGATTTGGCATTAAAAATAGTTAACATCCCTATTAAAATAAGTAATTTTTCTGTTGGTGAAACATTTAAAATGGATGCGATTAATGACTTAAATAAAAACAATAATTATAAAAAAACATTTATAAGATACTCTGCTTTTTTAATTATAGTTTCTGTTATTATTTTAATATTGTTTTATGCTTTTTCTGAACTATTTATTGATTTATATTTTGGATCAAAATGGATTGAAACCAACAGTATTCTTAAAGTTCTGATTTGGTATGCTATTTTTAAATTGATAGTTTCTCCATTGTCATATTCTTATTTTATTTCTAAGAAACTTAGAGAAGACTTATTTGTTCATTTTTACATGGCTTTATCCATGGTTTTAATTAGCGCTTTAAGCTATTTTTTAAATCTTGAGTTGAATACCTTTTTAATATTATTTTCATTTAATTTTATTATAATATATACTTATACTTATATTCGAAGTTATATGTTTTCAAAAAAAAAATCATAAATATTGTTGTTTTATTAAATATTAACTTTCGATTTTAAAAATTATTTCAGATGATTAGATTTCTTAAAAACATTTTAGTTCGTTTCATTTTTCCTCAAATTAAAGAAACTCGAACACATATGAACCCAATTAGACCATCGCATATTTTTAATTATATTTTAAATCAAAAAATATTAAGAAAAAACAAATTTTTATATTGGCCTGTACATCCAAATTCTGTAATAACATATCCGGAAAACATAAAATTAGGAATTGACACATCTCCGGGTTATGCTCACGGATGTTATATACAAGGCATAGGTTCCATAGAGATTGGTGATTATAGTTCTTTCGCATGTAACACAGGTATAATTAGTGCTAACCATGACCTCTTAAATCCGTCAATACACGTCAAAGGAAAGGTGGTTATAGGTAAATATTGCTTGGTAAGCATGGGTTCGGTAATATTACCAGGCACTAAGTTAGGTGATCATGTAATAGTCAGACCTAACTCAGTTGTCGATGGTGATTTTTCGGATGGGTACTGTATCCTTTCAGGTAATCCTGCAAAAATAGTATTTAAGTTCCCAGATGAAATAAGAGATAGATTTGTAAAGCCTAATCATGCTCAAAAGTATATTGGTTTTAAAAAAGTAAAATAATGGAAAATAGTTTTGATATTATTATTGTTGGTGGTGGAATTGTTGGAGTTTCAATAATGTATTCTCTTTTAGAAAAAAAACCTAAGTCAAGAGTTCTTTTAATTGAGAAAGAGAATTCGTTAGCTTTTCATCAAACCGGTCATAATAGTGGTGTTATTCATTCTGGTATATACTATGAGCCAAATTCATTAAAAGCTATAAACTGTTTAAATGGTTACAAAGATTTAATTCAATTATGTAATAAAAACAATATTGAATATCGATTACCTGGAAAATTAATAGCTGCAAGAAATGAATTTGAAGAAAATCAATTATTGTTTTTAAAATCAAGAGGAGAAGAAAACGGACTCGAGAACTTACAAATTTTAAATAAAAGTCAAATAAAGGATAAAGAACCTTATTTGAATGCAAAGAGCGCATTACATGTGCCACAAACTGGAATTATAGATTATAAAAAATTAACTGAATATCTAGCTCAAAAGATTATTCAAAAAGGAGGTAATATTTTTTTAAACAAGAAAGTAACCAATATAATTGAAAATGTTGTTTACTGCGGAAAAGACAAGTATAAGGGTGATAAAATAATAATTGCATCAGGAGTTCACTCTGATAAATTCAGTGTAAAAAAAAATAAGTATAAGATTTTACCATTTCGAGGCGAATATTTTAAGGTGTCTGGAAAAAGTAAAAAATTGGTACAAAATATAGTTTACCCAGTCCCTGACCTAAATTTTCCTTTCTTGGGAGTTCATTTTACTAATTCAATAAATGATACACTAGAAATTGGGCCAAATGCCTTACTGTCATTTTCAAAAGAAAACTATAATCACAAACTGAGTTTTAATTTTAAAGACACAATTGATATTTTATCATTTAAAGGTCTTTATCCGATGGTTTTAAATAACTTAGGTTTTGTGAAAAATGAAATTAAAAAATCATTTTTTAAAAAAGAATTCATGAAAGAAATTCATTCTTATTATCCATTCATTAATGAAGATGATATATCATTTTCAAGATCTGGCATTAGAGCTCAAATATGTAAAAAAAACGGAGAATTAGTTGATGATTTTATTATAGAAAATAATCAATATATAATAAATATCCTTAATGCTCCGTCACCTGCCGCTACCTCTGCCCTTTCAATATCTAACCAAATTTTAAATAAATATTTATGATGAACTTTGCCATTATAGGTTGTGGAAGAATAGCACAACGTCATGCCGCTCACATATCAAAACACGGTAAACTAATTGCTGTATGTGATATAGTTAAAGAAAAAGCCGATACGCTTGGAAATGAATATCAATCTAATGTTTTTTATAATATAGATGATTTACTCAATTCAAATTTAAATATTGATATTGTAGCGGTTTGTTCTCCAAACGGTTTGCATGCGGATCATTCAATTAAGAGTCTAAATAATGGGTTTAATGTGCTTTGTGAAAAACCTGTTGCAATTAATACTCATGATGCTGGTGAAATGATTAAAGCTGCTGAAAAAAATAATAAAAGATTGTTTGCAATTAAACAAAATAGATTTAACCCACCAGTTTTGGCAATCAAAAAGGCATTAGATGAAAATCGTTTTGGGAAATTATTAAGTGTTCAATTAAGCTGTTTCTGGAACAGAAATGAAGACTATTATAATAATTCATGGAAAGGCACAAAAGATTTAGATGGAGGAACTTTATTTACTCAATTTAGTCACTTTATTGATTTGTTATATTGGTTAATTGGAGATGTCGAAGAAGTAGAAGCTTATATCTCAAATTCAAATCATCAAAATATTATTGAATTTGAAGATTCAGGAGTAGTGATTCTCAAATTTAAAAATAATGCTATTGGCACAATTAATTATACAGTCAATTCATTTGGAAAGAATATGGAAGGTTCTCTTACAATTTTTGGAGAAAAAGGAACAGCAAAAATAGGGGGTCAGTATATAAATGAACTCGAATATCAAAATTTTGAAGATTATAGTATTCAAGATCTACCTGCTGGAAATACAGCAAATAATTATGGAAAATACCTTGGGTCAATGTCAAATCATGACAAAATCTATGAAAATTTAATGGATGTTTTATTAAATGGAGCATCTATTAATACGAATATTTTTGACGCATTAAAAACTGTAGAGATAATAGAAAAAATTTATTCAAAATCTAAAACTGTTTAGATATGAATTTTATAAGTTTAGATTCAAAAATTTTAGATGTAAATTTTGGGGTAAATGTAAAAGTAGTTAAACCAGTTAATTTATATGGTTGTAAAATAGGAGATAATTCATTTATTGGGCCATTTGTTGAAATTCAAAAAAATGTCACCATAGGTAAAGATTGTAAGATTCAATCCCATTCTTTTTTATGCGAATTACTAGAAATTGGTAATAATTGTTTTATTGGCCATGGAGTCATGTTTATAAATGATTTGTTTAATGAAGGAAAACCTGCTGGAGGAGATTATAATAAGTGGAAAAAAACGTTCATTGAAGATAATGTCTCAATAGGATCAAATGCAACTATTTTACCAGTTAAAATTTGTTCTAATTCTGTTATTGGTGCAGGAAGCGTAGTAACTAAAGATATAACTGTTCCTGGAGTATATGCTGGGAATCCAGCAAAAAAAATTAAATAAAAAATGAGAAAGATAAATTTTGTTGATTTAAAAAAGCAATATTTAAATCATAAAAAAGAAATAGATGATTCTATTTTTGAAGTAATTAACAATACTGCATTTATTAGTGGGGAGTTTGCTAAAAAATTTGAAGATGAGTTTAGTCTGATTTACGGAGTGAGAAATTGCGTATCAACGGCTAATGGAACGGACTCTTTGTACGTTATAATGAAGGCCTTAGATATTGGTTATGGAGACGAGGTTATAACAGTTTCTAACTCTTGGATATCTAGCTCTGAAACCATTTCTCAGACAGGTGCTAAACCAGTGTTTGTTGATATTGAGGAGAATACACATTCAATAGACGCTAATAAAATTGAAGATAAAATAACTTCTAAGACAAAAGCTATAATCATTGTTCATCTTCATGGACAGATGTGTGAAATGAATAAGATAATTCAAATTTCAAAAAAGCATAATTTAAAAATCATTGAAGATTGTGCTCAATCACATTTTTCAGAATTTGAAGGATTGAAAGCCGGAACTATTGGAGATGCCGGAGCTTTTTCATTTTATCCTGGTAAAAACCTTGGAGCATATGGAGATGCTGGTTGCATAATCACGAATAATGAAGATTTAGCTATAAAATGCAGGAAAATAGCAAACCATGGTTCTTTAATCAAGCATCATCATGAAATAGAAGGAATTAATTCTAGATTAGATGGTATTCAGGCGAACATACTTAGAGTTAAATTAAAATATATATTAGACTGGACAAATCAAAGAATACTAGCGGCTAGATTATATAATAATTATTTATCATCTTTAGATGAAATAAAAACACCAATAGTTAGAGAAAACACCAAACATACTTTTCATGTATATCAAATAGAAGTTAAAAGTAATAGAGATGAGTTAATTAATTTCCTTAATGAAAAAGGTATTCCTACAACTATACACTACCCAAAACCTTTACCATTTCTTGAGTGTTACGAAAAGTACAATTATACCGAAATTGATTTCCCTGTTGTCAGTAAATTAAATAAAAAAATTATATCACTTCCTATTTTTCCTGAAATAGAAAAAAATCAAATTGAATATATATGTAACTCTATAAAAGAATTTTATGAAAAGAATAGGAATTATTGATTACGGAATTGGAAATATTAACTCTGTTTATAACATGATTTTAAAGGCAAGAGGAATCCCTTATATCATTAAAACACCTGAAGAGTTAGTTGAATCAGAAATTGTAATTTTGCCTGGTGTTGGATCTTATGACAATGCAGTTAAAAGATTAAAAGAAAAAGGTTTTTTTAACCTTCTAATAAACCATCATAATAATAACAAACCATTGTTGGGTATATGTTTAGGTTTTCAGTTGATGTTTGATAGTAGCGAAGAAGGATCTCTTAAAGGTTTAGGAATAATAACAGGTAAAGTCTGTCAATTTAAAAAAACAGAAAACTACAAAATAATGAACATGGGTTGGAATAAACTAGATAGCCAACATAAATTATTTGGTTCTTTTGATTCTAATAAATTTTACTATGTACATAAATATTATGCCGTTCCAAATAATAAAACACAAGTGATAGGAACCTCTTTTCATGGGGTAAATTTTTGTGCAGCTACAGCAGTTAAAAATTCTATTGGTGTTCAATTTCATCCTGAAAAGAGTCATAATTACGGACTAAAGTTTTTTGAACAATTTATTAAATTATATGCAATTGAATAGACACATACCTATACTAACTATTATAAATGACGATTTAGTTAAAACTACAAATTTCAAAAACCCGTCATACGTTGGTGACCCATTAAATGCAATCAGAATTTTTAACGATAAATTTGTAGATGAACTTATCCTTTTGGACATAACTAGTAATTATAAAGTTGGTCCAAATTATAATCTAATAGCAGATGCAGCAAGTGAGTGCTTTATGCCCCTCACTTATGGTGGAAAAATTTCTAATGTTAAACAAGCTGAAAAGCTTTTTAAAATTGGTGTTGAAAAAATATCTGTTAACACACTACTTCACGAAAACCCAATAATTGTGAAAGAACTTGTGAGGGAATTTGGTTCATCTTCCATTGTTGGATCAATAGACTATATAAATTTAAATAGCCAACAGTATACGTTTCATAAAAATAAGAGAATAGAAAGTAGATATTTAATAGATTTTATAAGAACTTGTAATGATTTAGATCTAGGAGAAATACTGCTAACATGCGTTAATAAAGAAGGAACTTTAAGTGGTCCAGATTTTAATTCCCTAAAAACTATTAATAATGAATTAGACATCCCATTAATTTATAATGGGGGTGTATCATCGAATAATGACATAAAAAAATTAATGTCTTTTAAAATATCAGCAATAGCAGCAAGTTCATTTTTTGTTTACTATGGACCTCATAGAGCTGTACTTATTCATTATCCTACCAATATATGACAAATTATAAAAAATGCTCAAAATGCCTGATGGATGAATCTGCTAAAGATTTTGTTATCCATTCTGACGGGTGTTCTTATTGTATACCATACAGAGAGCTCTCAAATAAAAAAACAGATTTTAGAAATAAAAATAATATAAATGAATTTATTGTCAATGTCAAAGCTAAAAACAGGAAATCAAAATATGACTGCATTGTAGGAGTCTCAGGTGGTGTAGACAGTTCCTGGGTATTAGTTAAAGCCAAAGAATATGGGTTGAATCCTTTAGCAGTTCATATGGACAATGGTTGGAATTCTGAATTAGCTCAAAATAATATTAATAACTTGATTAGGACTTTAGAGATTGATTTATATACTTATGTTATTAATTGGAATGAATACAGAGAGTTAATGAATCAATTATTTGATTCAGATGTTATTGATGTAGAGCTTCTACATGACAATGCAATGTTAGCTGTTAATTACATGATTGCTAAAAAATTTGGTATAAAGACAATTTTATCAGGAATGAATACATCCACTGAAGGTATGGCTATGCCTAAAAATTGGAATTGGTTTAAATATGATAAAAAACAAATTAAACATTTCTCAAAAAAATGTAATATTCCTATAAAAACTTTCCCTTCGATTGGAACTTTTAATTTTTTATACTCTACATATATTAAAAAAATTACATGGGAACATTTTTTAGATTGTTTTGATTTTAATAAGGAAGAAGCATTAATTAATCTTGAAAAAAATTATGCATACAAAAGGTACCCTTATAAACATTATGAATCAGTTTTTACAAGATTTTATCAAGGGTATATTTTGCCTGAAAAATTCAATGTAGATAAGAGAATATTACACTTAAGTACTTTAGTAATTAGTGGTCAGCTTGATAGGGTGGATGCTGTCGAAATAATAAAAAAAAGGCCATATGATGATGAGATTGAGCTTTTATCTGATTTAAAATATTTTCTCAAAAAAATGAAATGGGATGAGAATAAATTTAATGAATATATTTCAAGAAAAGAAATCAGTCATTCAGATTATCCATCTGAAAAATCATTGTGGGAAAGACTTATTCAAATAAAGCAATATATCAAATGAATAAAATAATTACGTTTGTTTATTTTAGTAATAATAGCAATTCATCTGGTGTTAAACTTAAAATGAATAATTTTAAAGATGCATCTAAAAAACTAGGTTATAAATCTAATGAAATTGTTCTTAATACTGAAAACGGTTTTTACAGAAATATTAAAACTCTTTTTATTAATGCATTTAACCTAAAAAACATTGTATTTATCAGATATAATAATTCGGTTAATTTACTTTTATTTTTATTTATTTTTATATTAAAAATCAGAAATGTTAAAATAATTTTAGATGTGCCCACTCCGCTGATAAATAATTTAAATGAAATTATTGTTAGTGACTCTCGTTTTTTAAAAAAAACGATTATTGTTTTCAATACTATATTGTTAGGCCCTTTTCCTTATTTTTTTTCTAACATTGTTGTGCAGTATGCGGAAGAACATTATTACTTTAAGTTTCTTAAAAAAAATAATATTCTAATTGGAAATGGTATTGATGTAGATTTCTATCAGAATTTCAAAAGGAATTTAATAACAAAAAAAATTAAATTTATTATTGTCGCCAATTTAGCACCGTGGCATGGAGTTGATAGGGTGATTAAAGCTTTAAGTACAGTAAATTATGATTTTGAATTAAATATAGTTGGTGGTGGCGTTGAATATGAAAATTTAGTTAATCTTACTAGAAAATTAAAATTACAAAATAAAATAGTGTTTACAGGGCCTCTAGAGAGAAAAACATATATTAATTTAATGTGTGATTCTGATTTGGGAATTGGTAGTATGGCATGGGACCTAATAAAAGTCAAAGTCTCATCAGCTCTTAAATTAAGAGAATATGTTTCTTGTGGTTTACCAGTTGTATTTACAAGCTTTGATCCTGACTTAAGTAATCATAAAAATTTTTTTGAAATTAATCATGATCAAACTTCTATAAATGCTTTTTTTAAGAATTTAGATAATTCAATAAAAAATGCAGATAGTCAGGAAATTAGAAAATTTGCACAAGAAAAATTATGTATGACAAATAAATTAAAAATAATCTTAGATGAATTTTAAATTATTATTTAAAAACATCTATTTATTTTTGCTAATATTATTTTTTATATACACGCCACAAATAATATTAGGTGGATATATATTTAGAACAATATTTCTTTTTCCATTATTTGGGGGTTTAATTATCTTAATTTCTAGAGGAAAAATAGATATTCCTAAATGGATCCCTATCATCTACTTAATACAAGTAATTTTTACATGTTTTATCTTTTTATATAATGATTATCTAGAAAGTTTTTTAATTAAACAACTGTTTTTATATCCATTTATTTTGCTGACTGGATACTATTTGATATATGAATTCAAAAAATTTGATAACTGGTATGATAAACTAATGAAATTCATATTTATAGCACTTGTTTTAAACTCTCTAATAATAATTATATTTTCATTCTTTAGAGACTTAAATCCATTCTTGCATTCAATTATTAATATAACTGAAAAGCAACATAAAGCAATTTATGAGACTCTGGTTATTAGACATTCTGGTTTTTCAGTTTCAGGATTTTCATATTTATCTTTTAATACGGTGCTTTTTTATGCTATGGTATTTATACATTATTTTAAAAAAAATAATTATCATTTTATTTTTGGAACATTAATTATATTAATCAGTAATTTTTTTATTGCTAGAACTGGTTTATTTATAATGGTAATATTTACATCGATATTAATTATTAAGAATATTAATAAGTTACCTGTTTATTTCATATTAATTATATGTGTTTTTAGTGGAGCTTATTTTTTTCAAGAGATTTTTTTAGACCCAAGAATTTCTGAAGCAATTGATAGGAGCACTGGTGTTTTTTTTTATTCAGAAAACCAAAGCATTGATGATTTAACCTATGAGGCTGATAGTTTTGCCCTCGAAAATATTTTATTGGGAGATGGTGACTTTAAAAGGGATAGGGGGTTTATGACAGACATAGGTTATTTATCTTTTTTAAAAGGTTCTGGGGTTATTGGTTTATTTATTTTCTTTTTACACTTTTCTTTTGCGATTTTAAAATACCTCAACAAGTTTAATAATCCTAAATATTTTAGAATTGTTTTAATTTCAATAATGTGTTTAACCTTCAGCTTTAAAGAATTGATTTTTCTTGAACATGGTTATATACAATCTTATATATTAACTATTCTTTTAATAAGAAATAATGAATAATACTTTAATTTTCTTTGTTCCCTTATATAATCCCAAAAACATTTTTTTTAATCAATATGAGTTGATAATTAAATACGGTTATTCAATTGTTTTCTATCTCAATTCAGAAATTGATAGTGATATAAATAATCAATTAAAAACTTTAGATAAACAAAAGTGCCACATTTTAGGAGATAATACTAATAAAGGTATCTCAAAATCTATCAATATTGCTTTTACACAATTTAAAAGATTTAATTATTTGTTATTTTTAGATCAGGATACACTAATAAACATAAGTGAATTTGATCAACATTTTAGAACAAATTTATCAATCTACAATGAAATTCCCATAGTCTATTTTTATAACTCAGATAAACCACCTTTTTTTATAACTAATAGCGGGTGTTTATTTAATAACAATAAATTTGATTTGGTAATTAAAGAGAATTATTTTGTAGAATTTGTTGATTACTGGATTTATCTTAAATCAATTTCTTTAGACTATATAATTATAAAAAAAAGAAGTGATTTTATTGATCATAAAAGTAGTCAAAATGATCTAACGAAGGTTAAAAATTTTACATTCAAATGCTATTCAAATGCAAGAATTATAGAAATTTTTAAAAACGGTTTTCAATTAATATATGAAGTAATTTTTTATATGAGTTTTTCAAAAAGAACATTAAAATTCCAAATTATTAAACTTTTAATATCTGAATTACTTAATTCATTTTTAAATTATTTGTTTTGTGTTTTTTTTGCTTTTAAGGAAAAAGACATATAGTTTAATTGCGAATAAAATCAGATATTATTTAAATAACATTATACCACCTATAAATTATATTACCATATATATAAATTTTAATTTTTTTTCATGAATGAAACTGTTTTCTTTACTGTCACCAATTATTTTTATTTAAATAAAGCTTTAGCTTTAAAAAAATCCTTTAATGAGTTTAATCCAAATATTAAATTCATAATTTATTTATTTGAAGAAAGAGATTTTATACCTAGTACAAACTTTGAAGACGAATATTTGTTAGTTTCAGAATTAAATATTCCTAACTATTATAATTTAGCTTTTAAATATGATGTTGTAGAATTTACGACTAGTCTCAAGCCTTATTTAACGTTGAATTTATTAGATAGTTATACTAATGTTGTTTTTTTGGATCCGGATACGTTTGTTTATAAAGACTTTAATTATTTATTAGAACTTTTAAATAAAAGAGATATAATTCTCTCTCCTCACTATATTTCTCCTATTTTAAATGAAAAAGATTCTGATTTAGGAATGATGAAGTATGGCTCTTTTAATTTAGGTTTTTATGCTGTTAGAAAATCTTCTAATTCTTTAGGTTTTTTAAATTGGTGGCATGATAAATGTATTAATCAATGTTATTTCGAATCTCATAATGGTTTGTCAACTGACCAAAAGTGGGTTTCAATAGCAAATGTTTTCTTTGATGTTTATAATTTAAAGCACCCCGGTTTCAATTTGAGTTATTGGAATATTCATGAAAGAAATGTTACTAGAAATAACAATGAAATTTTAGTAAATGGCTTACCTCTTTTTTTTATTCATTATAGTTCTTTTATAGAGGATTCTAAAACAGAATATTTATCATCAAGAGCAAGTATTCAATATAAAGACATTTCTGATAATGAAACTTTAAAACTATTATTTAATAATTATCGTAAAGAAATACAAAATTTTAAATCAACTTTAAATTTAAAGAGTTATACATATAGTTACGATAAATTTTACGGTATGTATATTTCTTTATTACTAAGAAGGATTTATGGTTTTAATTCTACGAATTTTGAAACCAATCCTTTTAATGACAAAATACTATTCCACTTTGCTAAACGTAAAAGGTTAATCTCAAAGAACCCCCCTGCAAAAAATAAGAGTGAAAAAAATTTAGGAGCTTTTAGAAAATTCATAATTAAGATTTTTCTAAAAACAGTTGTTTACCTATTTAGCGGTAGAAAAATCAATAATTTATTGAGGATGTTCATATATTTGGCAAGTCCTCAAAGAATAGATAATTTATATGAATTTAAAGTTTTAAATAAAAATAAGAATAATTAATCAAAAAAAGAAAAAGCATGAAAATTTTTGTTGCAGGTGCTGTTAGAAAAAAATGTTATAAAAATTATAGAAAATGAAAGGAATAATATTAGCAGGAGGTAGTGGTACTCGACTCTACCCAATAACCAAAGGGGTTTCTAAACAGCTGTTACCGTTATATGACAAACCAATGATTTACTATCCATTGTCAGTATTAATGTTAGCGGGGATACAAGAAATTTTAATTATATCCACTCCTGAGGATTTGCCAAATTTCAAAAAATTATTAGGAGACGGTTCTGAAATTGGATTAAACTTGCATTATAAAGAACAACCTAGTCCAGATGGCCTCGCTCAAGCTTTTATTATTGGAGCCGAATTTATTGGAACTGATGA
>TARA_B110000211_G_scaffold233886_1_pt1 | contig 13625 bp, 9 predicted proteins | sample TARA_B110000211 | Tara Oceans TARA_B110000211 (sample SAMEA4397516) | marine metagenome | biome: Polar Biome; feature: [DCM] deep chlorophyll maximum layer (ENVO:01000326); material: water (ENVO:00002006), including particulate matter (ENVO:01000060) such as... | depth 30 m
TGCTAATAATTTTTTTGAACCAGTCTAAAGATACGTTATTGAATTCGCTAATGCATAGCATATTTCGTTAAAGTAACCATACATAGAATTTCAATGATTCCTGTCCTGTGTCTCGCTTGCGCGGAAAACAATACCTCGCTAATGTCGAAGAAGTTTCGAAGCCCTTTGTCTATGAAGAATTCGTTTTTTAAACCTTTTTCAGCTCCTCTCAATTTTTCCTTTTTTGAAATTGATTGACTATCTTACACATTCAAATAGTAGTAAATAATAAGCCATGAAAAAATATTTATTTTTATCAATCACATTATGCTCCGCAGCTGTTTTTTCACAGAGTTACTTCCAGGCTATTCCTGAAGCAAGACCTATAGCAAACAGAGGTGTTACAGAACTAATAGTAGCAAGTATTCCATTTCAGGGATACGATGAGACACAAGCATACTTCGGTGAAGGTGAATATGAAATTTTTATTGATAGCGCAAATGAAGTTCTTGACAAACCTATTATTATTTTAGATGGTTTCGACCCTGGTGACTCAAGAGACATCGCTGGACTCTATAATAGTTTAAATTTTGGCGGACAGAATATGGCAGATATATTAAGATCTGAAGGCTTTGATATTGTCGTTTTAAATGCTCCCTCATATACGACCGATGGCAAAGATATTGATGGTGGATCGGACTATATTCAACGAAATGCAATGGTCTTGGTTGCCCTAATCGATTTGTTGAACTCTCAAAAAGTAGGCGATGAAGAATTGGTCGTTTTAGGTCCAAGTATGGGTGGACTAATCGGCAGATATGGATTATCCTACATGGAACAAAACAACTTGCCTACTGAAACACGCCTGTATATTTCATTTGACTCCCCGCATCGCGGAGCGAATATTCCCATAAGCTTACAGTATTTAATAAACTACTTAGCAGAACAAACAGGCGACCTCGATGCTATTGCCATTGTAGATGGTGTGTTAAACTCTGCTGCTGCAAAGGAAATGTTATACGATCATTTGTCTGGACACCTATTAAGTGGTTCGGCCTTTGAGCAAGATCCAACCCTATTATTGCCTGCCGGTGCACCAAATTTTAGAGATGCCTTTCAAGCAGAATTAGATGCGATTGGCTTTCCACAGCAGGTAAGAAATGTTGCAATGGTGAATGGTAGTTCTATCGGTGCAATGACGGGAACACCTGGAATAGAAATTATTAATACAAATATTGATATAGGTCCTTTTTCTTCAGCTGATGTGAATCTACATTTTACCCCACTCGCCAATCAGTCGAATAATGTAACCACTTTTAACACCTTTTTAGTTGGTATACCAGTAGCAACCTTTGGTGCAGATGCTCAGTCATTTACAACGAGTGATGGTGTAGACGCCTCTCCTGGTGGGACAGGGAACATAGCCGATGCATTAGGTGGTGCTGGAACAACAAACCCGGTGATTTTGGAATTTATTGCTGCTTTAGACCAGGGTGAATATTCTTTTATCCCATTAATTAGTGCGTTAGCCATAGACAATGAAGAGAACTGGTTTGCTACTCCGGATATTGGAGGAATCCACGACTCGCCATTTGTTAACACCTATATTCCAAACATGAACGAGCCCCATGTAACTGTTACGCAGGCGAGTGCTCAATTTGCATTAGACGAAATAAGAAACGGTTCTTTAGGGCTTGGTGATACTATGTTGGCTAAAAAATACAAACTTAGACAAAACCCTGTATCAGAAAGTATCCAAATCAAATTAAGTAATGCGAGCAGCTATTCGGAGGTTACGATTCGTGTTTTTGCTATTTCCGGACAGGAATTGAGTCGAAATACATTTATAAACCCAACCCAAGAGATTCAATTGGAACACATGCTGAAACCCGGTATCTATTTAATGAACATCAGAGATTTAAAAGGGTCCTATAACTTAAAACTCGTTGTAAAGTAACGCTCTTAGATGATTGATTTAGCAAGAGAAGGCCACTATCTTATTTATAGCCTAATGAGATGGCAAGCTAATAATCTAGAGACTGTAATGAATAGCTCAGATATTACGAAATGAAAAATGCCCCACTATCTAAGCAGGGCATTCTCGTATTATATATCCCGAAATAAATTCGATATAAGCGATTCGCACAATTTTACTGCGTAAAATTGGCTCTCTGCTTACTTAACTTCTTCGAAGTCTACGTCTTCCACGTCGGCACTTTCTTCAGCACCTTGGCCAGCAGCATCTGCTTCACCACCTTCAGGAGCTCCGCCTTGTGCGTCTGCCTGCGCTTTGTACATTTCTTCAGAAGCTACTTTCCAAGCTTCGTTGATAGCGTCTAAAGCTGGCTGAATCGTTTCAACTTCTTTCGTTTCATAGGCTTTCTTCAAATCTTCTAAAGCAGCTTCAATTGGCGCCTTCTTATCATCTGATAATTTGTCACCAAACTCGGTTAATTGCTTTTCAGTTTGAAAAATCATTCCATCCGCTTCATTCAACTTATCCGCTTTTTCCTTCGTCGCTTTATCGGCATCAGCATTCATTTCAGCCTCTTCTTTCATTTTCTTGATTTCATCTTCTGTCAAACCTGAAGAAGCTTCAATTCTAATATCCTGAGACTTGTTCGTTGCTTTATCCGTAGCACTTACTTTAATGATACCATTCGCATCAATATCGAAGGTAACCTCAATTTGAGGCGTTCCTCGTTGTGCAGGTGGAATACCATCTAAGTGAAAACGACCTATCGTTTTGTTATCTGGAGCCATTGGACGCTCTCCTTGCAATACATGAATTTCAACACTTGGTTGATTATCGGCTGCCGTAGAGAATACCTGTGACTTCTTTGTTGGGATTGTTGTATTTGACTCAATTAGTTTCGTTAACACACCACCCATAGTTTCAATTCCTAAAGATAAAGGCGTAACATCTAATAAAAGAACATCTTTAACATCCCCACTCAATACACCTCCTTGGATTCCCGCACCAACAGCTACAACTTCATCTGGATTAACTCCTTTATTTGGAGCCTTTCCGAAGAATTTCTCAACTGCCTCCTGTACTGCAGGAATACGCGTAGAACCTCCAACAAGAATAATCTCATCGATATCACTTTTCTTAAGTCCTGCAGCTTTTAGAGCAGTTTCACAAGGCTTAATCGTTCGTTTTACCAAATCATCGATTAATTGCTCAAACTTTGCTTTAGTAAGTGATTTTACTAAGTGCTTTGGTCCACTAGCAGTAGCCGTTACATATGGCAAGTTGATTTCTGTTTGTGCAGCCGAAGACAATTCAATTTTTGCCTTTTCAGCAGCTTCTTTCAAACGTTGTAAAGCCATTGGGTCTTTTCTAAGATCCATAGATTCTTCAGCTTGAAACTCATCAGCCAACCAATTGATAATTTTTTGATCAACATCGTCACCACCTAAATGCGTATCACCATCTGTAGACAACACTTCAAATACACCATCACCTAATTCAAGGATGGATACATCATGCGTACCTCCACCAAAATCGAATACTACAATTTTTTGGTCAATCCCTTTTTTATCCATTCCGTAAGCAAGTGCTGCTGCGGTAGGCTCGTTTATAATTCTACGTACTTTAAGGCCTGCGATTTCTCCAGCCTCTTTCGTAGCTTGTCTCTGACTATCGTTAAAGTAAGCTGGAACGGTAATTACCGCTTCTGTTACGGTTTGCCCAAGATAATCTTCTGCTGTTTTCTTCATTTTTTGAAGAATCATCGCACTCAATTCTTGTGGAGTATACATTCTACCGTCGATATCTACACGAGCCGTATCGTTATCACCTTTAACAACTTTAAAGGCTGCGCGATCTGCTTCTTTTTTAGATTCCGAATATTTATTCCCCATAAAACGTTTTATAGAAGAAATGGTTTTTGTTGGGTTTGTTACTGCCTGCCTTTTAGCTGGATCCCCTACTTTAATTTCCCCGCCTTCTACAAAAGCGATCACAGAAGGTGTTGTTCTTTTCCCTTCCGCATTAGGAATTACTGTGGGTTCGCTACCTTCCATTACAGCGACACAAGAGTTGGTAGTTCCTAAGTCGATTCCAATTATTTTACTCATAATGTTATAGTTATATTTTTAATATTCAATTTTAACTTGCGATGTGTTTAAGACAAGGATTATGCCAGTAGAATTATTCTGCCATACTGTCAGAAGATAGTGAGTTGTGAGTCGTAAAGGATGCGTAGATGTCTGGATTGCTAGATTGCTGGATTGTTTTTTCTTGATTTAGATAGCATCATGTTCTCGATACAACCCCGATTGCATCGGGAAGTCACTTTCAACCTACGATTACACGATTCAATAAATCAACGTTTTTGAACTATTCACCATTCATTGCTCACCAATCATCTTAATCTATTTTATTTAAAGATGTCAAAAAACATGTTGAAAACTTTATTTTTAAGTATTGGAATAATTCCATAGTTTTGGAATAATTCCAATTTATGTTTATAAACACTCATAGTTATTACAGTCTCCGCTTCGGCACCATTAAGCCGGAGGAGCTGCTTTTGTTAGCGCAACAGCGTTCTCTTACTGCTTTGGCACTTACAGACATCAACAATACCTCAGCCTGTTTAGACTTTGTACGTTTGGCGTCTAAGTATAACATAAAGCCTGTGCTAGGAGTTGATTTTAGGAATGGTGTTCAACAGCAATTCGTACTATTAGCAAAAAACAACGAGGGGTTTATGCAAATCAATCGCTACCTCTCCTATTTTCTTCATTCTGAAGAAAATATTCCAGAGCGCGCCAAAATACTAGCAAACACCTTTGTTATATATCCCTATGCTACGTTTAAAGGAGACCAACTTTCAGAAAATGAATTTCTAGGTGTCAAAATAGAGGATCTAAATCGGTTAAAATTTTCGCCTTGGAGAAACCGCTTAGAGAAATTGGTGGTCTTACAAACCGTCACTTTTATTAATAAAAAGGGTTTCAACACCCATCGACTACTTCGAGCCATCGATAACAACACCCTTCTAAGCAAGCTTCCCCTCTCCGAACAAGGCAATGAAAGGGACCTTTTTTTGTCTTCGGAAGCATTAGAAATAGCATTTCAAGAGGTTCCGGAGCTATTAGAAAACACACAAGATCTACTTGAAAAATGCAATATCGATTTTGATTTTTCGAAAGAGGTACCTAACAATCAGCATTCGTATACAAACAATGAAGCTTTGGATTTTCGACTGTTAAAGAAACTTGCTTATGGTGGAATCACCTATCGCTATGGCGTGGCAGATGACAATGTAGTATCACGTATAAAAATGGAGCTGGACATCATTCAACAAAAAGGCTTTGTTTCCTATTTTCTTATCAATTGGAAAATTTTAAAATACGCCCGTAGTAAGATCTATTTCTATATTGGCAGAGGAAGTGGTGCCAATAGTGTCATCGCCTACCTCCTTCGTATTACCGATGTGGATCCTATAGAACTAGACCTCTATTTTGAACGTTTTATTAATCTATACCGAAAGAATCCGCCCGACTTTGATATTGATTTCTCATGGAAAGACAGGGATGATATTACCGAGTTTATTTTTCGAAGTTTTAAAAACACGGCGCTTATTACTGTGTACAATACTTTTAAACACAAAGCTTCCGTAAGAGAATTAGGCAAAGTTTTTGGACTCCCAAAATCTGAAATTGATATGCTCTCTAGCGGTCACTACCACTACCCTAGCCTGGACAAGCTATCCCAATTGGTGATTCGTTATAGTAAGTACATTCAGGGCTTCCCTAACTACTTGGGAATTCACGCAGGTGGAATTATTATTTCCGAAAAACCCATCCATTATTACACTGCCACTTTTATGCCTCCCAAAGGCTTCCCTACAACCCAATTTGACATGATTGTAGCCGAAGATATTGGTTTGTATAAGTTTGATATTTTGAGTCAGAGAGGCCTTGGAAAAATAAAGGATGCAGTGAATATCGTGCGTTACAACCATCCGGAGCTCCCTCCTATTGATATTCACGACATCAAACGTTTTAAGCAAGACGAGCGCATTAAAGACTTGTTGCGAAACGCCAAAGCCATTGGTTGTTTTTATGTAGAATCGCCTGCAATGCGCATGTTACTTCGGAAACTTCAGGTGGATGATTATTTGGGCTTGGTAGCCGCAAGCTCGGTAATTAGACCTGGAGTAGCGAAATCAGGGATGATGCGAGCGTATATTTTACGGTATCGTTTTCCTGAAAAAAGAAAAGAAGCCCATCCAGTAATGCTCGACATCATGCCTGAAACCTACGGAGTCATGGTATATCAGGAAGATGTCATTAAAGTAGCGCATTACTTTGGTGGGCTTAGTTTAGGTGAGGCAGATATGCTCCGCCGAGGTATGTCTGGAAAGTTTCGATCGCGGGAAGAGTTTCAAAAAGTGAAGGACCTGTTTTTTGAAAACTGTCGAAAAAATGGCAAACCCGAAGCACTCACTAAGGAGGTTTGGAGGCAAACCGAGAGTTTTGCGGGTTATGCTTTTGCCAAGGGACATTCGGCTTCCTATGCAGTAGAGAGTTACCAAAGCTTGTTTCTAAAAGCGTATTTCCCCTTAGAATATATGGTAGCTACCCTCAATAATGGGGGCGGATTTTACAGGCCTGAGCTATATGTACACGAAGCGAGAATGCACGGTGCTTCCATACTTCCGCCCTGCGTTAATAATAGCTATGCACAGACAGTCATTGAAGGAACGAATATTTACTTAGGTCTTGGTTTTTTGCATTCGTTGGAAGCGAAAGTGATTAAAAAAATTACTTCGGAAAGGAAACGCAACGGCTCCTTTGTAAGTCTTGATGGTTTTATAGAACGCATTTCTATCTCGATGGAACAGATTGCCATTTTAATAAAAATAAATGCCTTACGGTTTACCAAAAGAAACAAACGGGAACTGTTATGGGAAGCCTATATGAAGATTAACAAAATAACATTCAAAGAACAGGTATACACTCTTTTTAAAACTGAAAAAGTAACCTATCAAACCCCAAAACTCCCCAACACACAACTGGAAGACGCTTTTGATGAAATGGAATTGTTAGGTTTTCCGCTTTGCGATCCTTTTGAAATATTGCTCACACCATCTACTCACAAGATGAGAGTAAAACATTTGTCAGGCTTTATTGGAAAGCACATCACTATTGAAGGCTATTTAGTTACAACAAAACATACCGTTACCTCCAATGGGAAACGCATGTATTTCGGAACCTTCTTAGACAGAGATGGCTATTTTATCGATACGATACATTTCCCGCCTGTAGCAGAAAAATACAAATTTAGAGGCAAGGGCATTTACAGTATTACAGGAAAGTTGGTAGAAGAATTTGATTGTACTTCTATAGAAGTAACCAAAATGGAACGCTTGAGTATTGTTGAAGACCCTCGATATAGCGACACCTTATTAGAAGTAAACTCCGTTAAAAATTTCAATCGAAAAACAACTGGGGACTTTAAAAACAAGGCTGTAAATGAAACTTAAAATAAAAAAATCCCGCTTTCACAGGAAATAGTATGAACAACAACCGCGCAATAGTACATATGGACCTCGATACTTTCTTTGTGTCTTGCGAGCGTCTACTCGACAGTAAGCTAAATAACAAACCCGTGCTTATTGGCGGCACCAGTGATCGCGGTGTTGTTGCAGCCTGCAGTTACGAAGCCCGCACGTTTGGTATCCATTCGGCAATGCCCATGCGATTAGCGAAGCAATTATGTCCAGAAGCAATTGTACTAAGAGGGAACTCAGGAATCTACAGTAAATTCTCCAACCAAGTTACCGATGTGATTAAGGAAAGTGTTCCGCTGTATGAAAAAACCTCTGTAGATGAGTTTTATATTGACCTCACCGGAATGGATAAGTTTTTTGGCTGTCATCAATTGGCTTCAGAAATACGAAAGAAAATCATTAATGAAACCGGCTTACCTATCTCCTTTGGGCTTTCAGCTAATAAAACAGTTTCCAAAATAGCTACAGGGGAAGCAAAACCCAACAATGAAATACGAGTTCTAAAAGGTTCTGAAAAACCATTCTTATCACCCTTGTCGGTACGTAAGATTCCTATGGTAGGCGAAGTAACATACCGTTCTCTATGTGACCTGGGGATTAAACAGATTAAAACCATTCAAGAAATGCCGATTGAAATGATGGCGAAGGTATTTGGGAAAAATGGACAGATGATTTGGAAAAAAGCAAATGGTATTGATAATTCTCCCGTAGTACAATACACCGAACGAAAATCAATTTCTACCGAGAGAACCTTCAACAAAGACACCACCGACATCAAAAAACTAGAAGGAATTATTACTGCAATGGCAGAAAATTTAATATACCAACTTCGCCGTGGAAACAAGCTTACATCTTGTGTTACATTTAAAATTAGATATTCCGATTTCCAGACCTATACCATGCAGCGAAAAATACCCTTTAGCTCGTCCGACCATAACATACTACCAGTAGTGATGGAACTATACAAAAAATTGTATCAAAGACGCTTGTTGGTTCGATTGGTGGGAGTTCGCTACAGTCATTTAGTTGAAGGAGGTCAACAAATTGATCTCTTTCAAGACTGTGACAAAATCATGAACCTCTATCAGGCTATGGACAAAATGAGAGAACGATACGGTGACAGAGCCGTTATAAAAGCATCGGGTATGGGCGCTAAAAGTATAAGTCGATGGAATCCATTTAATGGTGGCCCTCCTCCATTATTAGCAAACAGAAGACAGTAACTATAAATGAAAACCGATTGTTTTAGTATTGAATATCAAAATTAGTACTTTTACGCTTCAATCATAGCAAATTTATGTCAACAGCAAAAAAAGAATACAAGCGGATTACTATAAAGACCCTCGTAGATATGAAGAAGAAGGGTGAAAAGATATCCATGCTTACGGCCTACGATTATACCATGGCCAAAATAGTAGATGGGTCTGGAATAGACGTCATACTTGTTGGCGATTCTGCATCCAATGTTATGGCGGGTCATGAAACAACATTGCCTATAACCCTAGACCAAATGATTTATCATGCGTCGTCGGTAATTCGCGCTATCGATAGAAGTTTAGTGGTTGTAGATCTGCCCTTCGGAAGCTACCAAAGTGACCCAAAAGAAGCACTGCGCTCTGCCATTCGCATTATGAAAGAAAGTGGTGCACACGCAGTAAAAATGGAAGGTGGGAAAGAAATAAAAGAATCAATCAAAAGAATTTTAAATGCTGGAATTCCAGTAATGGGTCATTTAGGGCTAACGCCTCAATCCATTTATAAGTTTGGAACCTATACCGTACGAGCAAAAGAAGAACAGGAGGCTGCTCAATTAGTAGAAGATGCTTTGCTGCTTGAAAAGACGGGTTGTTTTGCTATCGTTATGGAAAAAATCCCTGCAAAATTAGCGCAGTCTATTGCTGAAAAATTAACGATTCCAGTTATTGGTATCGGCGCTGGGAGCGGTGTTGATGGTCAAGTTTTAGTTACACATGATATGATTGGAATGACACACGAATTTAATCCTCGTTTTCTAAGACGCTACTTGGATTTATATTCTGAAATGACAAAGGCATTCAGCCAATATAGCACAGATGTGAAGCGTGGTGATTTTCCGAACGAATCGGAACAGTACTAATAACGTATCCCGGGATTAAGTAGAATGATCAAACATCTAAAAATCAACTTTGCATAGCACAAAAGACAATCTTCAAGTCTTATATGAAGACAATCACTTAATCATAGTGAACAAGCGACCTGGGGATATTGTTCAAGGGGATAAAACAGGCGATGTACCTCTTTCAGAAATCGTGAAAGAATATGTAGCAGAAAAATACAATAAACCGGGAGCTGTTTATCTAGGAGTAGTTCACAGACTAGACAGGCCAACCAGTGGTATTGTCGTTTTTGCAAGAACCTCAAAGGCCTTAGCGCGTCTTAATAAAATGTTTGCTGAAAGAGAAACGCATAAAACATACTGGGCCGTTGTTATGAAAGCACCGAAACAAGGAACTGCTCGGTTGGTTCATTTTCTGCATAGAAATGCGAAGCAAAACAAATCCTACGCGCATATTAAAGAAGTTCCTGATAGCAAAAAGGGAATTTTAACATATACCATAGTAAAAAGTTTACAGCGCTATACACTGCTAGAAATAGACCTAGAAACAGGTAGACACCATCAAATTCGATCACAACTTTCTAGCATCGGGTCTCCAATTAAGGGCGATTTAAAGTATGGATTCGATCGGAGTAATAAAGATGGAAGTATTCATTTACACGCAAGATCGCTTTCCTTCATCCATCCAGTTCAAAAAGAGAAACTAACCATTATAGCTCCTCCTCCGAATGAAAACCTCTGGAACGCCTGTATTTAAGATTAATAATACCTGCTTGATTCGCGTCAAAAAGTTCATTAAAAGTGCCTCTCGAATAATAAAAAACGAAGGGGTTGCTTCTGTGAAAAGAAATTATGACGGGTAATCGATTAATTTAAAATGTAACACAGTACCCGCTCGCTTCTGGCTTATGCTATTGATTGAACTTTCAGTGAGCTGCAATACCCTGGCATACCCACCTGTAGTCTGTGCATCTCGCATGAGGACCAAACATTGACCCGACGGAGTTAACTGCACGGTGCCTGGCTGTACCGGAGCTGTTATTATTTCCTGTGCCGAAACACCATTCCAACCTTTTAATATATAGGCCATCCTATTGCTCTCAGAACCTATGGTCAGTTCTGTCTCCAAGATTTTTTTCTGAATTGATTTTGATACTAAGCGAAACTCTGGTCCTGCAAAAACATCAATGCTATTTGAAGAAAAATGATTTTTAGACACTTTAAATGAAGCCGTCGCAGTATGAGGCTTTCCTTTATGCGGTTTAAGTACGAAAGAATCTCCCTTTTCAATAGTCTCTTTTTTTGTAATTCCGAAATACTGACTGTAACTACCTAGCTTCTTTTCCGAATTAAAACCACCAAGAACAGACAAATAGGCCCTCAGACCATAACCTGGAAGTCCAAATTTTAAGATCCCATCCTTCGGAACGTAGGTTCTTGTGTTGAGCGAAACTTCGACATCATTTAATGTTGGCACAAAACCTGCGCCTGTAATTGCGATTTCAGTGCTATTCTTAAAACGTAAAACTGGACCTATGTGCGTAATTTCCATCACGGCTTCCCCTTCAAAATTACCGATTAATTGATTTGCCAAACGTGCCGAATAGCTATCCATAGCGCCGCTTAAAGGAACACCGTATCTTCGGTAACCATAACGCCCCAGATCTTGCATGCTTGTATAGAGACCACCTGAAACCACTTCAATCATAATACGCCTCCTTCTCTACTTTAAAAGTACCCGCCACAACTTCCGTCTTTATTCGTTTGTATGTTTTTGTTGATATCGAGTTAAATCTAACTAGATCCCCTGGCTTCAATAAACAACGAAACCTACTTTCAGTAGAGAAAAAATCAATTGGACTTTTCCCAATGACATTCCATCCGCCTGGTGAGTCTACGGTATAAATACCTGTTTGCCCACCTCCTATGGCAACCGATCCTTTCTCTATATTTTGTCTTGGTGTGCTTTTTCGCGGTGTAGATAAAGACTTGTTCAATCCTCCTAAATAGGGGAAGCCTGGTAAGAAGCCTAAGAAATAGACTTTATATGTTTCGCGTGTATGAAGTTCAATAACTTTTTTAACAGTAATCTTGTTGGCGAAAGCTAATGCCTCTATATCCAGAGCATATTGAAGGTCATAGCATACAGGAATAGTAAGTAATCTCTTTGTATTCTGAGATTCTATTGTCTCAGAAACGGGTAATTCTTTTAGAAGTTGAATGAAATTTGAAGCAGACTCCCCCTCCTTTAAATAGACAGCCAGACTTTGATAGGATGGAACTAATTCAATTATCCTAGACTCAAATGTTTTAGAAATCAAACGGTCCATGTTTAAGACCTCATCATTAATTAGGCTGTCTATTTTTGAAGACCAATTAATGAGAACGCCATTTTCTCCAAAGTGCTGGTATGTTGGTTCTAGGTTCATTTGTTTAATCCAATATGAAACTGTTTCATTTGCTGTCTAATAAACGACAGGATCTCAATAACATTTGGAGTATCACTATGTATGCAATAGGTATTGGCCACTATGGATACCTTATTTAATTTCCTTGTCTGAACCAAGTTGTTTTCAACCATTAATTGCAATTGACTCCAAGCAGGGTTCGGCTCGTAAATCACAGCGTTCTTTTCAGTTCTGGATACCAGCGACAAATCGTCGTTGTATGTTCTATCGATAAAGGCCTCGTATTCCAATGGTAACAAAGGCTTCGCTTTTTTGGCAAGTACTGAACCATAAGGTACGTATAATTTAGGACGAACCTGCGTTGCCATTATTCCTTCTAAAACCGCATCTGCTGTAGGTGCATCAATTGCAGCATAATTGTATAAAGCACCGTGCAGTTTAATATGATGAACCTGTATGTCTTCACTTTCACAAATTGAGATAAATCGAACTAGTTGCTGACGAACAGCTTCAGAAAGCAAATTTTTAGGTATTGGAAGCACCTTACGTCCAAAGTTTTTAACATCTGGATACGAAGGATGCGCGCCAATTTTTACCTTATGTTTCTTGGCAAGCTGCACTGCTGTGCGCATCGTTGTTTCATTTCCGAAGTGACCGCCACAGGCAATACTACAGGAAGAAATAAGAGGCATCAATTGAGCATCGTTAAGACTTCCCTCACCTAAATCGGCATTTATATCAATTGTATGTAACATTACAATACTTTAAAAACTTTCAATAAACTAATCGCTCCTAAAACAATCGTCGCAATTAAAATCAAAAAGCCAAGAAAATTTTGAAGCTTAGAGTTTTTATAACTCCCTAAAACAGTCTGTTTATTTACTATCCATAATAGAAAACCAGCTATAATAGGCAACAATAATCCATTGGCAACTTGAGCAAATTTTATAATTTCTATGGGTTTAAAACCTATGGAAGAAAACAGAACACCTAAGAACAGAATAAGAATCCAAACCAATCTAAATTTTCTACCTTTTAATCCTTTGTCCCATGCAAAGCAACCTTTTGCAACATAGGCAGCCGCTAACGGAGCTGTGATGGCTGATGTAATACCGGCTGCAAATAAACCTAAACTTAAAAAGTACTTAGAATAAATACCAAATAGAGGCTCCAATCCTTTCGCTAGATCTGAAGCATTTGAAACTTGAGTTGTTTGAATAGCCGCTGCACAGACTATAATCGCCATAGATACGACACCACCCAATGCAATTGAGATGTAAACATCCTTTCTGGCTGCTTTTAATGAACCTACGCCTTGCCATTTCTCCTGTACCAATGACGCGTGTAAGAATAGATTATAAGGCACTACGGTGGTCCCTACCAGGGCCATAATTGTAAGCCATCCTTCTTTTGGAAAACTGGGGACAAACATCCCTTTTACTACCGCGAACATATCTGGCTTCGTGAGAATCGCAGTGATTAAAAATGAGAGGCTCATAATAACAACCAGACTAATTAAACTGCGTTCTATTATTTTGTAGTTTCCGATATAGAGTAGCACAAAGGCGATCGCACCAATGAGCCAACTCCAAAGGTTCACGTTCATATCATATATTG
>TARA_B110000211_G_scaffold234969_1_pt1 | contig 13617 bp, 12 predicted proteins | sample TARA_B110000211 | Tara Oceans TARA_B110000211 (sample SAMEA4397516) | marine metagenome | biome: Polar Biome; feature: [DCM] deep chlorophyll maximum layer (ENVO:01000326); material: water (ENVO:00002006), including particulate matter (ENVO:01000060) such as... | depth 30 m
CTGCAAGGGAGTGGCGGTTCGACTCCGCCCACTGGTACCATTATTTAAAGCTGATATTTAACGATATCGGCTTTTTTTATGTCTTGCGAATACTGGTCTGCATGCAGAATTCCGCACCTATCCCCCTTTATCAATCTCAGCTACCATTTATTTATAGAACTGAGACAGTTAAATTCACACCCACTTCATACCTTTTCCTGTCCATATCCGGTAAACCCATGTGCGAATCATGTGCACATACAGATCCCTCCTTATCCTAATCGTTACCATACCCTACGCTGTGACCCTCTAAACTTTCTGGTCTTTCTCTTGTTTTTTGGTAGCTAGAAGTTGTGGTTTTTACTTAATGTAGTTGTCATGCATTGGGGTCTAGCCGAGGTAACTGACTTCGATAAGGCATGGAAACCTAGCTTTGTGAGTACGTCAAAATAAACTGCTTTGATGAAATAATAATGATGACTGAAAATTGATTTTACCTGAAAAAAGTAAGGATATGGACAGGAAGACTAACTCGTTAATTATATTAAAAAGACACTTTAGCCATTGCCGCTTGCGTAGCGAGTGGTGATGGATATGGTGTTTGTTTTTTATCTAGTTGATTCAACGGTTACGGCATCCGTAGTCATGGTGGCAACTGCGTATTTAGCTTATATCGTTGATATCGCCTCAAATGCAAATAGGGTTGGAATCGTACTCTATTACGAGCAAAGACCTTGCTGCATGGTTTGAATTACATGACTACCCTGTTACTCCTGCGACTGTTCGTGGTGCTAAGCGTAGTAAGCTTGTTGAAGGGTCTATACCACTTACTAAGCAAACGCTCGAACTGCTTAAGCTTTTAATTGCCAAGTTCCCTATGTTTGAATATGAAGCTTTATTTGCAACTAGTACACATGATGAGCTACAAATTTTAATGTCTGAATAATCATTTATCGTAATACACAATAAGCCTAGACCCGTGCGTAGCAAGGGTCTGGGCTTGTTGTGTTATTAGTACGTAGGGGTAATAGTAATTCAACTCGCTCAATTACAGTATTTAAGCATCCAATCGATCACAATTCTCAGCAATCATAGCCATAAACCCTAGTAATAATTTTTATAACGAGTATTGTTACTATTGAAAATAATAACAAGGTGCCACTGTCGGACTAATAGTTTCGGCTGCGCTCCAAACTTGCCGTTAAGTGTATATTACGTCCAGCGCTTAGCATTACAATCAACTAGGACGTGGATAAATAAAAATGAAAAAACTTTTATTATTAGCAGCAATGTCAATAAGCTTTTCTGCAAATGCCGCCATACTTGAATCAGAAGTTATACAAGGGATGAAGAAAATTTGTATCTATTCTGATGGTACTACTATTACAATTTCCAGCATCGGCCTATGCCAGCTGACTAAATAAGCGCATTAATCCAGTAATTATTGGGCAAATCCGGCTCGTTGCTTTTTTATTTATTTCTGAAGTAAATAGAGATGAGACTCATCATCTCTATTTTTGATATACGGTAAATATAATGGCTTTTTTTATATCCCCTTGTACTAGCCCCTTCTGATCTTCCCCCGATGAAGCCGATTGTTAACCACTGATCGTTACAGATAGTGGCATGTGGTCACTTACAGGCAGCCATTTATTAATTTTACCTAGTTCAATTTTACTGCTTGCCAAAAGGTTACTAGACATAAAAATATAATCGATATGGTAAGGCTTCGCTTTATTTCTTTGGTGGTATAAAGTGGGCTGTGTTTCTTGCCCTTGCTCTTCACTTGTTTGATGGTGGTATAAACTCTCGATATTTATTGCCGAAAGTTCATTAATTGTATCTGTGTGGCTCCACCAACGATCTTGCTTATCCCACATTGCGTTGCTATTAAAGTCACCAGCAATAATCGTATTACTTTGATTTAGTTCATCCCTGTGTATTTGCAGGTACTTCCAGAACTGTCCCATATAACCAAAAACTTTCGAATCACTGCCTTTAGTCCAGCAGGCTAGCACGTTGTAATGATTATTTAACTTAAAGGGTAAAAATAACAGCAAATCTTTAGTGGTCCATGATGTTGATAGACTTTGGGTTTTGAGGCCTCTTATTTGAAATGTGCCTGACCAATCAAGTTGCTGCACAGTATTACCAGCCTTTGGAAATACACCAATACCTTTATTTTTGTTTGTGCCTACCCAGAGGTAATCCCCAGCCCACTCCTGATATGCCTTCGTAGACAATGATGGATCTTCACATTCTTGAATAATGAGTACGTCTGCATTCAGAGAGTCAGCTTCGACCAGTTTCTTTCTTAATGCACCATTGCAGTTCCATGTAATAATTTTCATAGATGTCTACTTTATTGGGTAAGCTCTCTCAACGCTGTTTCCCCAAAAACTCTACTTTTTCTCATATCTGCTTAATTCTCCATGAAAGCTAACACAAAAAACATCTTCGATGTTTACGAGTCCAGCTGCCTTTTCTTGTTATGTTTGTATACGAGTTTCAATTAACTATGCTCAAGAAGCATCATTTCCGTCATTTCATTTAAAGGAAATCCATGCTCTAACTGAAGTTGACCCGAGTTATAATTAGTTTGAATTAAATTTAATAGCACATTAATAAACGGGGCTACCTCTACAGGTTGCTTAACGATATTAACTCCGACCTCATTTATTTTATTCCAATGCTTGTGCCAGAGGTCTAGACGCAAGATTTGATTACACATTGGAGCCCATTGATCAGCCGTAACCACACTCATAATTGCTATACAGAAATGAAGTTTTATAATGTCCTCTTCACGCTCAATCCTACCTTGCTCTATATCTAATAAATCAACCATGTATTGTTCAGCTGTTTCTACTAACAGTCGCTCAAGGCAGTCTTGCTGGCTCATATGTGAAAATGGCGAATCTTTAAGTAAAGCTATAGAATTAACATATCGATCAATATTTTGGCCCAATACATAGTTTATTCTAGTTTTATTCATACCAGAATGAGCTAGAAATATTTTTATTGTTCTTTTTAATTTTAGTTTTAAAAACATATAACTCTCGAATAAAAATTTATGATGTAGCATAACAATCTAACCATGCGCATACGCGTTTACACGGAAGAAGCCCTCAATAAAAGGTGCATCGATTCCACTGCAATGATTTGATTTAACTCGGTAATTTTCAAAATCCATTTTCAGGCTCCATTTTTCAATCTGAAATACGCGTTTGTACAAATAGCGAGGGCCTCGTTATTCCAGCGTATCCATATTGATAATATACTGATTTTGCTCCATTTTTTTAAATTGTTCCAGTGTAAATACGCCCCGAAAAAACTAATTACATGTAAGTGTGCACAAATCGATCTATTACATGAACATCCACTGTATGAATACTGATCACTTTGTTTTAAGTGGATCGAGGTGTCTAGAATCTCTAAATGTCCATTTATCAACCTTAACCGCCAGAGTATTAGTATGTCTGGTTACTATTTACGCGTTAAACGAATCTATATTTTTTGGAGAATTGACTGAATTCATCATTTAATTAGATACATGAGCCCTAACAATAGGCATGTATATCGTTACATTTATTGAGATATTCAAGGTACTTAAATTAACACAATGTGCGAATCCAGTGCACTTATACATATAAGTACATCCACCTAAATCACACTCAGGATCTTTCTAAGTACTTGATATACAAAGAGAATCATACTAGATCCAAGTAAAATCCATGGATTCAAAATCCGGTTCCTGCAAGGGAGTGGCGGTTCGACTCCGCCCACTGGTACCATTATTCTAAAAGCCCTGTATATCTAGCGATATACGGGGCTTTTTTTTGCTTGCGATTAAACAGCCTCCAATGTTTTGATCAACATTAAAAACATCTCAATAGCCCGCCCTATACTTTCTTTCGCCTGCTGATTTCTAGATTGCACATTCAAACCTTGCTGAAAGGTAATGTATAGATCAGTCAATTGCTGAGCATCAATACCTTTTCTTACCTTGTTATGCTGAACGAACCCAGCAAAGAAACATTCCATAGCCCTATACACTTCTGCATAACCTTGAATCACATGGTCATGCAAATCAGGCTCATTGCTTTTCAGCTCTAAAATAGAATTGGTTACTAAACAACCTTGCGTTACCAACGGATTATTGTCATTCAAAAATTTCATTTCAACAATGCCGCTCACCGCATCAGACAATGACAACGTTTCCGCAATACTGTTTTTAAAAGGCGCAAGCTGCTGCTCAATATAAAAATCTACTGACTTAGTAAAGAGCGACTCTTTATTGCCAAAGGCATTATACAGACTGCTTTTGGTTAGCCCTGTTAGTGCCGACAACTCATCCATCTTGGTAGCGAAGTAGCCGTGATCCCAAAAATACTGAGAGATTTGGCTTAATACGTTCGCCTCATCAAATTGTTTTTTCTTAGCCATAAACACACTGTTCCAAATAGATACTTGCAATAATGTACTAGTCAGTACAGTATTGCAATTGTACCAGTCAGTACAATTACTGGCATAGCATGCGATATCAATTCAAATGCCTATTAATTATCAGCAATAACCGCAGAAAATTCGGAGAAAGACATGAGCAACTTTACTATTCACACAATTGAATCAGCACCTGAAAAAAGCAAAGCACCACTAGCAGAAGGTCTTAAAGCAATGGGAATGATCCCCAACCTTCACGCCACACTTGCTGAATCGCCTGAATTATATAAAGCCTATACCACACTGCATGCTTTGTTTATGGACACGTCTTTTGATAAAGATGAATTGACCGTGGTTTGGCAGACAATAAACGTAGAGCACTCTTGTCATTATTGTGTGCCTGCTCATTCAATGATTGCCAATTCAATGCAGGTTGATCCTGCAATTACTGAAGCACTACGCAATGAAACACCACTACCTTCTGAAAAATTAGAAGCATTGCGTGTCGTAACCCTTTTATTGGTACGCAATCGCGGTCATTTAACACAAAATGAAATGGATGCATTTTTCACCGCAGGTTATGCGCAACAGCAAGTTCTAGAAATCGTTCTAGGCTTATCTCAAAAAGTCATCAGCAACTATGTTAACCATCTTGCTGAAACACCATTAGACGCACCGTTTAAAAATCTAGCCTGGGAAAAAAAAGCTTAGATACCGTCATTACCGAATAGCCCACCGAATAAGAAACTGAGGCTGGGCTATTATATTCAATCGCTTTCGTTAGACCGTATTTCACCTTACTGTTAGAATGTGTCAAATTCCTTCTCCTTTTCGAAGCTAATTCTTTATGTCTGATATTAACTTACCTTCTGCCCCGCTTTGGCGCCGATTAGCCGCCATGGTTTACGATCTATTTAATATTATTGGCATTAGCTTTTTACTGGCGGCCATCTTTATTCCTGCCAGCTCATATTTATTCAATAGCGGTGAACCTATTGGCGAGCTTCCTATTCCCGTCGCCGCTAGTTACTTTTTCATTATCATTTTCTTTTTTTACACTACGTTCTGGCGCCGCCAAAAACAAACTCTAGGCATGAAAGCCTGGGGCTTAAAAATTGCTAATGAATTAAAACCTCACCATCAGCTTTCCCTTGGACAATGCATGTTACGCATCGCCATTGGTTTTTTCTCGATTGGCTTAGGCGGCTTAGGGTTTTGGTGGGCTTTGTGGGATAAGCAAGAAAAGACGTGGCATGATCATGCGTCTTTTACTCGTATTGTATTTGATCCGAACGATTCATAAATAAAAAAGGCTAGCGGAAAATCCTCTAGCCTTTTCTTTGAATTACTTGAAAGTAATATTTAAACCTATCCGCCGGTTAAAGGCATCAGATTAAGATCATAGCCACAATCCTCTGCTACCATCCTTTCGATCCAAGCACTCACTAGAGCAACACCTTCCTTATGAATACTACTACGGCCTAGCTCCGGCATTTTATGACGACCATCATTGGTATTCATGCGGTGCACTAAATAAGAACGTTCAGGATGACCAGGAATAACATCTCTAGGGAATTCGTTATAGCCTGTCTCTTCACCATATTCATCCCTTTCAGCTGGCCAGCCACCAGCAACCGCTGTTTTACACACACCGAAATGACCAGGCTCTGTATCAAAATCACGATTAAACTCAACCGTTAAGCCACTATCTCCTGCAGCACCAGCATAATTAGCCTCGGGAATCGTTAATTCTTGGCGGTGACAATGAGCACAGTTAATATCTAAATACCCACGCGCCATAACCGTTAACTCTTCATTGGTTAACGCTGCTAACGCCGTTGTATCTTTAAAAATTGGAGCAGAATTAATTGCGATTTTGTCTGTTGGCACAGACGTCAGTATTCCTTCACTTTCCCAGTGGGCTAATTGATTTTCAACCTGGCTACCATAATCATAATCGTAATTTAAAAAGCGAGCCTTTGGGCCTATCGGCTTAAAAATTGATTTTCGCTTGTCTTGCGGGTCATTCTTATCCAGAACAGGAACCACTGCATGGCAGTTAGTGCACTGGTTTTTTTGCGGCACACCGTATTCAAATTCCAAAGACTCACCGTCATGAGTAATCGCTATTTCGACGGATTTACCCGTCACAATATAAGAAGCATCGGTCGCCGAATCCCAATAGTAAGGAAGTGCTGTCCAACCATCGGTACGGTGGATCAATAAACGGGTTTCTATATGGGTTTCATTCACACCACGGCTCGCGGTATTTTCAGGCATCGAAAAAGTTTTTACTAAAACGGTACCCACAGGAAATTCAATAACCTCATGCTCAGAATACGTTGCTACCTTATCCTTTGGTACAAAAACAAAACGATATTTTGTCGCATAGTCAGTAAATAGCGGAGTCGATAAATCGTACGGAATACCTTGTTCATTAGGCCCACTAGTAGGGTCAGCTTGATCTAAGAACAAATTATAATCTGATAGTTTAGGGCAATTTTTTGTTAACAATGCTGCCCAATTGACACCTGTTTCGCTAAACTCACACGAGGCATCAGAAACCTCTCTATCAATATCCAAATCGGAACCAGCAGTTTCTTTTGAACTACTTCCGCCCCCACAAGCAGCCAGTAAAACACTGATTGTAAGGATGGATAAATATTGTATTTTTATTTGAAATTTATTTTTTTTATTCATAACGCAACCTTGAAACACCTACTTATAAAATTATATTACAACCCAAAACAGTCATAAAAAGAGCCCTGTCTCATAACAGAGCCCTCTTAGATAAAGGTCGTTAATTAATTAAAGTGCGCAAGCGGCTAAAGCAGAGTCATCCGCAGTACAGCCATATTTTTTATTATTGATAGTAACAACCGCAGGAGACAGTCGCTCCAGAGTACAATCTAATAGCGTATTGTTTTCCATTTTGTCGATACGCAAGGTTGCTTCAGGTGCGCTTTGATCTTCATTCCAGTTATTGGTATCGGTCGCAACTGTGCCATAGACCAAACCCACATTGAGATCATTAGCATTCAGTGTGTTTTTGTTATTATCATTGATATTACTGTGTGAGCACACAAGGTCTACAGCGGTATAAGGATTATAATTAACGCCATCTGCAGCCGCATTTTCACCGACGAGTTGATTAAAGCCTGTTAGCTGACCCGCATTTGAAAGCAGCTCGCCAATGCCACCATAAATGATCGCTGGCGCTGTTTGTGCACTTCCTGTCGCATTATAAGGTGATTGATAACCTGCAATAATTTGCTGAAGCAAACCAGCCTTTGGCGGTACTGCAAGGCTATTATCCTTGAACGTATTATTATGAATATTAATATTTTTGATGAGAGGGCTCCAACCATTTGCCATGGTAGAGCCATGATTAGTCGGATAATTTGCAACATCATCATCAGCTAAAAAATAGCTCGCCACTTCAATACCCGCGGTATCATTATCGACAATGGTATTGTTATAAATTTCAACATCACTGGTCGCAAAAATTAAAATACCCGTACCTGATGGCGCAAGGCTCACGGCACCCGCACCGACATTAGGGGTATTATTATCATAAGTCGCATTATTAAATATACGAACCCCACCACCGTAAGCTTGAGGTAAACCCGGTAGGTCAAAACTTAAGATGCCTGCAGCGTTATCAAAAGCAACATTATTATAAACATCCGCATTGTTTGAGTTCTCAATTTCAATACCCGCAACGTTATGCTCTGCAATATTATTACGCACGACAATATTATTGGATTGACCCACATAGATTCCGGCATCAGCCGAACCCTTTGAGTAGTTATAATCCATCAATACATTTTGGCTAGAAACAGGATACAAACCATATGCACCGTTATTATCTCCACCGTCCTCTAAATCTGTCTCCCAAATTGCCGAGGTATAGGTAATATGAATACCATTAACACCGTCTGCTTTGATACCGTTTTTAGGCGCTTCATAAACACCCAAATCACGAATGGTAATATCGTTACCACCCGCAAACTTGAAGCCATCATCATCAGGCGCAGAGCTGAAGTCTAACTTTGTATCGGTCATACCATGACCTGTAATCGTAATACCTGTCGCATCAGTCACAGTAATGGCAGAGCTAACAATAAAAGAACCTTTTGGTAAAACAATAACGGCATTATCAGGAATATCGGTTAGCGCTGTAATCAGCGCGTCTTTCAAATCTGCACCATCTGCAGCACCTGGCGAGACATAAATGGCATTAGCAGGCAAAACAAAACCAGAAGCGGTGCAATCAACACTTAAACAAGGATCAACAGCGACCTGAGCTGTTCCGCTGCTTTTATTATCACTATCACCGCCACAACCCGTCAGGCCAAAAGCAGCAACCGCAATAGCCGATGCCAAACCTAGTTTAATTAAAGGAGTACTGGATAAGGATTTATTGGATTTAATCATTCTGAGCCTCAAAGGTAACATCCCTTAAAATCGGGATTTTTATATTTCTATTGTTAGGCTTCAGCAGAGGATTTTCATCGTCTTTAAATTGTTATGGCATTTATTAAGGTTATATCGCCAAATCGAATTTACTGAAGCCTCACAAGTAGAACTGATACCTATGAGGAGGGTAAAACCCTTTCGCTGAGGAGTTCATTACATTCGTTGTGCAATTCTTTCAAAGCCTTGCACCACAAGAGCTAGCGAGTAATGTGTTTTTTATTAAAAGCGACCAAGCATTTATTGAAATGAAGGTTTTGATTAGCAAAAATGCGTCAGTAGCCCTCTCTAAAAGCTGTTGGAGTCGTATCTTTTTCTTTTCGAAATGCGCGATTGAATGAGCTAAGTGTGCGATAACCTACATCTAAAGCGATATTAGAAATAGGCGTTTCAGGCTCATCCCTCAACCTTTTTGCCGCCTCTTTAATACGATATTCATTGATAAATTCATTGAAATTTCGATAGCCTAGCTCTTTATTAATTGCGGCTCGAACTTTGTATTCAGGCACCTCTAAGGCATTAGAAAGATCTTTTAAAGTAAGATTTTCTCGGCGATAAAAGCCTTCCTGCATAATCGCTTTAATTCGAATTAGGGTTTCCGATTCGCGCAGTACCAGTGGAACTTCTTCAATAGAAGAAAGAGAATCGGCGACTTCGTTATTCACTTGTTCTATCAGGGTATTCTCTACCCCCACCACAACACCATTAGCAACCTGAGCTCGCTCTCTATCGATAGTGAGAGCCGTAGTAAAACCAGCAGTAAGGCTACCATTTCCAAAGGTATTTTTAGGCAGTTTAACCCCTCCCCAAATATCTGAACGCCCCTTAACCAAGAACCAAACAATAACTAACAGGGATAAATCAATGGCAAAGATTCTAGAAGCATCAGAACCAAAATTAAGATTGAATGAGAAAATTGACCAACCTAGCGACAAGCCAGCGGCGCCCATAATTGCCCAACGTAAACGCCTTCTGGATTCAACCATATCATCCTCTCGCCCCCTCAATAGGGCAACGATCCCCATAATAATTAGTGCATACTCACAATATTGCTGAACTTCGCGGCCTATAAACTCCACCCATTGAGGTGTCATTCCTAACGATAGTGTAATTAGATGTCTAAGCACTGGGGCGATGATACTGAAGATGGCAATGACTAAGCCAATTCGAGGAAGTGATTTCCCTTCCTGAAAGATTAAACGACAACTGATCCAAAAAAAGGCGGGGGTCACACTTTCAATCATGTAGGCATAAACATGTAAGCTGCTGGGTAGCCAGTTATGACATAAAGAAACAAAGGCCCCAAAAATTAATACAAAGAAAGCTCGAGCTGCATTGGCATGAGAGAAATCTTTAAGCAATAACATCATCAGCACAATACAGGTACCTGCACCAAATGCTGAGAAAAACAGTTCTAACATTAAAAGGCCTATCAGTATTTTTATTTATTATTTTTATTATCTTGTTTATCAAGAATTGACTGACTAAATATACTAAAGACTTTATGACAAGCCCGCTAGTGAATTAGCGAGCTTTTTAAAATGAAGCGCTAAGCGGCCTTTCTCATCAGTAATAAACCGAGAGCAAAACTGCACCCGATTGGAATAATACTGGCTAAAATAGGCTCAAACCCTAAAACGATACTCGCAGGAGAAAGCAACTCTTCAGCATACTTATAAATCATCCCGACAATAATCCCACTAAAAATTCGATAACCTGGAGTTACTGATCGTAAGGGGCCAAAGATAAATGAGATACCCAAGATCACCAATGCAAAGGTACTTAGAGGCTGAGTTATTTTTCGCCAGAAAGACAACATATAGGCGTCAGAATTTAAGCCTTGATCATCCAGATAGCTGGCGTAGCGATAGAGACCTGAGATTGACATATCCCTCGGACTAACAATTACAACACTGAGTTTTTCAGGGGTTAGTTCGGTATCCCAGCGCCCGGTTTCATGCTTTTCGCGCCAGACTTTATCATTCTCAAAATGAGTAATAACAATATTTTCCATCTGCCAATACGAACGCTGATAGATCGCTCGCTGAGCATAGACGACTTGCTTCAACTCATCAGCAGGCTGCTCATTCGCCGTATCGGTTACGTCTAGTTCAGACTCATTAGCCGCTGATTTTGTAAACTCATAACGTGTTATACCGTGCAATACACCACCCGGCTCTACCGCATTAAAGCGCATAAAGGTATCGCCTTCACGATGCCAGTAACCTTTGCCTTTATTCGACAGTGCTTCATTAGCACCTTGGGCAACCGCTTTATGTGCCTGAGCAATGCGCTCTAAAGATGGCACAACATATTCACCCAATAATAAAGAAATGAACATCAATACAGCCATCGGTTTTAATACTGCAAATACGATACGGTTGATCGAAATCCCTGCCGCTCGCATAACGGTTAATTCGCTATTCGCAGCCATTGAGCCTAGCCCAGCCAAGCAACCAATAAGACACGCCATTGGCATATACTCATAAATCCGGCGTGGAAGTCTAAGTCCTGAAAAGAACAAAGCATCAACCAGCTGATAATTACCTTTTAAATTATCTAACTCATCAACTAGGGTAAAAATTGCATCGAGGCCAACAATCACAATCATGACAACCATCGTCGCCATTAAAACAGTACGTGCAATATAAGAATCTAACTGGCGCATCACAACTTCCTAATCTTACGACGACGGTTCCACTCGGGAATAAATAACAATCCCAAGCCTATCAATGCATACACCCCATGCACCCACCACATACCAATTTCGGGGTCGATATTGCCTTTACTTAACATCCCCCTCAAAGAAATAAGCAGTGTTATGTACATCATAAATAAAATAATCGCGGGGAATAAACGAGCAAATCGTCCCTGACGAGGGTTCACCTTAGAAAGTGGAAAAGCGATCATCGCGCAAATAGGCACCATAATAATTAACGAAAAGCGCCACTGCAGCTGAGAGACATGCCTTTCACTTTCGTTGCCAAATAACTCACTGGTCGGTATGGCTTCTTTTTTAATTCGTCGTCGCTCGGCTTGCTCACCCGCAATTTTCACCCCGTACAATTCAAAATCTAAGATCTCAGCATCTAACTTACCCGGTGTAATATCGAAGCGCTTACCATTATGCAGCTCTAAAAATCGTGACCCTGTATCAGGATTCACTTTTTGGGTTCCAGATTCTGCGAGCAAAATGGTATTACCATCGGCGATAAAGACATTGTTCATTTGGCTTTTGTCATCGCTTAAGCCTTCGGTATACGTGACGCGAGAGCCTTTTTCGGTACTTTGAAACCGACCCGGTACAAGTAATTCAAACTCAGTCATTGAGGCTTGCTTACGATACAGATCTTCCATTTTCTGAGCCCCAAGTGGACTTAGATACAAACTAAAGAAAGCAACTAAAAGAGTAATAATACCAGCGGGTAATAATGTATAACCCAACAGTTTTCCATTTGAGAAGCCCGTTGCCGTTAGAACCGTCATTTCACTTTCGGCGTACAATCGGCCATAGGCCAATAAAATTGCAATAAACAGAGACAGAGGAAGAATCATCTCAAGAAAGGAGGGCATGCGGAGTAACAAGGTGAAGAATACGATTTCAAGGGGAATTTTTCCCGCTGCTGCAGCCGTTAACTGATAAATCAAGCGACTGCTCATCAATATCATTAACAATATCCCAGTGACCGCTGCCATTGAGGTAAACAATTCTCGGGACAAATATCGAAAAATAATCAAACTTTCAGCCTTCTATAGCGCCATAAAATAACAATATTACTGCTATCGCGCAGTGTATAGCTTTCTCATTAATTCAGCCAGTAAAGACGAACTCAAAAGAAGCTTGATATTTCTTTCCAAAGCACCCATATATGTCTTATCGTTAAACCCATATTCAGATATTTTTTAATCGTATTTCTATCTTAACCGGAGCAAATAATGCAATTCAGCACTACTCAAGAGAATGCCTGCGAACTTTTGGCCAGCTGCATCGTTGTAAGCATCGATGACCAAGGCAAATTATCGAGCGCCGCCAATAGCATCGACAAAGCCGCTGAGCAATATTTAACCGATATTTTTGATAGCGGCGACTTCGATGGCAAAACGGGCGAGACCCTAATGCTATTTAAGGTACCGGGGATTACTGCTCAGCGTCTAATTTTAGTGGGTACCGGTAAAACAGCCGAGGGCATAACAGCCAAAAACTACATTAAAGTGGCCGAAGCAGCTGCCAGCGCAATTAAAAAATCAGGCGCTCTCCAAGCGGCATTATATCTACAAGATATTTCCGTTATTGGCAAAGACAATGCTTGGAAAGCTGAGCAAGCTGCTATTGCGTGTGAAAATGCACTGTACTTATTTGATCAGACCAAGAGCAAGCCAGAGCACGAAAAAGAAGATTACTCTGACTCCATTGAAAACATTCTTTGGGCTGGCGATGCCAACGTACAAGCCTCACTAGAAAAAGGCCAAGCAATTGCTCACGGTGTTTCTGTCGCCAAAGACCTTGGCAACATGCCACCTAACATTTGTACCCCAACCTACTTAGCAGAACAGGCTGAAGCATTAGCCGAAGAAACAGGGTTAATCGAAACCATCATTATCGATGAAGCTGAATTAGACGCTATGGGTGCTGGTGCATTCGTGTCAGTGTCTAAAGGCTCTAGCGAACCAGGTAAATTCATCATCATGAAATACCAAGGTGCTGACGATGCAAACGAAGCC
>TARA_B110000211_G_scaffold225139_1_pt1 | contig 13572 bp, 11 predicted proteins | sample TARA_B110000211 | Tara Oceans TARA_B110000211 (sample SAMEA4397516) | marine metagenome | biome: Polar Biome; feature: [DCM] deep chlorophyll maximum layer (ENVO:01000326); material: water (ENVO:00002006), including particulate matter (ENVO:01000060) such as... | depth 30 m
CCCCGCCAGGGGCTCCCGAAAGGGGGCCCCCGGTTTTTACAAGTTCAATACAATTGCAAACTTAGGAGCCCTAAAATGGCTAAGTATAATCTAGACTACTGGCGACGACGGCTTAGTGCCAACACCCAGGCCCTCCCCCAGGGAGAGGTCAAGCTCATGATGAGCACCGTGTTAGAGACTATGGCCGAACAGGCTAAGGAATTGGAGGCACTCCGTGTCCAAATGGAATCTGCGAGATCCGAGAGATCTCCCCGCGCTAGTAAGAAGCTGGACCCCAAAGGTGACAGCCCAAGCGACAGCAAATGAGACCCATCTGTTAGCCCTCCGAGCGGAGGCTTTCGAAGAGATCGCCTCACGTTTCGAACTGGAGCTCCAACGCTCCGAGAAAAGGAATAACTAATGAGTGAGTATCTAAATAACGTAATGGCTGCCGGTTATAGGAGGATGTCCGCTGACCAGCGACATCTAACAGAAACCGCTGTAGCACAGACACGTCAAGAAAACCCGAATGAACAGAACCTCCCTGAAGGAGACTCCTCCGCAACGACCGAGCTTGTGGAGCAGGCTGACCAGGTCGAGGAAGCGGGTGCTGTACTCGAAGCGGGACTGGCAGTAGCCGAAGGAGAGTACGACTCGTATAGTAAGTACTCCGCCGTAACACAAAAGAGTATGGCAGATAAGATGAAAGCCCTTGGTATGCTTGATGACGCCCGAGAGGACGTTGACATCCAGATGCACGTGGGTACCTTCAAAGATCCTATCACCGGTGAGAGAGTTAACGCTAAGAACCAGGACTACGTCTCCGACGGAGCTTTCCAAGGTGCTCAGGATGCATTGGTAAGAGGCGCTACGACTCGCTCCGACTGGGAGAACGACTACTCAGCTTGGCAGAATTCTAAGGCAAGGGAACAAGAAAAGGCCGATCGGTACGAAGCTGATCCTTTTTCATATACCCTTGAAGCCTACAACGCAGACCGAGACGACTCAGAGCAGCGGCGTATCTACGATAACTACTTCTCCGATGGTCAGGCGATGATGGATAAGGCTGGTAATCAGTATACCTCAGACTTCGGTGGTGAGGAAATAGAAGAACGCTGGGCGGATGGTGTCATTGGTGATATGAATGACCTGTATGAAAGAAACAAGGTTTCTCAGGCAGACACAATGAACCAAGGTCTCGCGGACGAGCGCACGGCTCGGCAGAAGATGGCACTAGATGCCACCAATGCCTACAACCTGCAGCAAACCGAGTCCCAGGAACTTGCTAACAAGAACAACGCAGAAATTGCTGACTCACAAACAGACATCAAGAATTCTCTTGCTCAAGACAAACAAAACTTAGCCGCTTCGTCAAGCATGGGCAGTAAACCTAACCGTAAAACGGTGATCAGGGATACTGTTGCTTCGGAGCGACCAACCTAATAAGGAATACTACTATGGGTAGTGCACCATCCGTTGACGGCGGAATGACCGAAGAACAGTACGAGCGACTCCAGATGGAGGAACGCGAATGGCAGGCCGAAATGGAAGCCGAGAAGTATGCGCAGGCTATGGCCTACGAAAAGGAAACACGAGAGTACGAGCAGAGCCAGAAGGAACAGCTCGAAGCCCAGAAGAATGCTGAAGGGCTTGCGCTCGAACAGGGCGAACTGGCCATCCAAAACGAAGTCACCGCACAGGCTGACGAGGAAGAGGATGACAGTAACATGGACGGTTCCTTCTATGATGCACTTGCTAACAACTCTTCGATGAACGAAGAGAGACCGGAGTAATAAATGGCTAAGCTAAATCCAGCAGGAGATTTTCCTGAGGATTCGCTTTCCGAACGATTTAACCTCATGGATATGGATCGATTCTCCAAGCTCACCCGAGCTAGGAGAGCCGCCGTACTTACCATCCCACAGTTGATGCCGCCTGAGAACTGGGGAGAGCAAGATGCTCTTCCTCAGCCTTACTCATCGGCTGCAGCTAAGGGTGTTGTGTCGATGAGTAGTAGGATCCTTTCCGCACTACTTCCCCTCAATGATATGCCCTTCTTCCAATTCGCTCTCGCGGATGGGTCGGAGCCAGATCCCGAGGCGTACACCATGATGGAAGCACTGTCGTACCAGGTGTACCGTAAGCTCTCAGCTGAGAACCTACGGTCATCGGTCTTCCTTGCCCTACAGTCCCTTATCGTCGCAGGCGACGTCCTCATGATTATGGAGGATGATTTCACCTACCGTCTGGTCCGACTAGACCAGTACCAGGTGCGTCGAGATGTTAAGGGTATCGTTCGAGAAGTGATTTACCTTGAGTACGAACTCAATGCGGCCTCCGAGGCTGCTGAAGATTATGATCTTAATTATGGTGGTACCACAGGTGTGGCCCACAGCCGCAAGGGATACAAAACTATCCTTTGTCGCTATATTCATGATGAAGATAAGGGCGTGTGGTATTCCCATAAGGAAGACTCCGACGGCTCCTTCATCGATGCGGGCGTCTACGAAGTCAGCCCCATCATCCCCCTTCGCTGGTCCGGTGTGATCAGCGAGAACTATGGTCGGTCTCATACCGAAGAGAACTATGGTGATATCCAAACTCTCGAGGCACTTACTGAGACCATGCTAGAAGGTCAGGCTGCAAGCTCGACGTTCTGGATGGCCATGAACCCTACGGGTCCCTCAGAGTTGGACGACGTTGTCGGCCAGCCTAATGGTTCCTGGATCAGCGTTCGTCCTGATGATGTTAGTGTCATCTCGCCCGCCGACACCCTGCGCTATCAGTTGCAGGCTGTCTCTAGTGCGGTCATGGACCTTCGCTCTATTATTGCTAAAGCCTTCCTCAACGAGACCGGACAGATCCGGGACGCTGAACGAGTCACCGCTACAGAAGTGCGTGCCGTTGGTCAGCAGCTCGAAGAGGTCCTTGGCGGAGCGTTCAGCTCCATCGCTAAGGATATGATGGAACCAATCGTTAAGCGAGCTGTGTTCCTCATGATTGAAAATGGTGAGATGGATCCCCGCTTGGCTGAAGAGTTCACCGAAGGTGGACAGCTTAGCGTCTCTATCGTCACTGGTCTTCAGGCCTTGAGCAACGACTCGGACCTTACCAAGCTCATGCAAATGGGTGAGATGGTTCGTAACCTTCCCGAGCAGGCAGCTTCGCTGTTCAACTGGGAATCCTACGGTCGTGCTCTCGTTGCTGCTCTCGGATTCGATTCTCGTAATTGGATCAAGACGCAGGAACAGGTACAGCAAGAGCAGGCTGCTCAGCAGCAACAGCAGGGTATCCAGCAGGCGCAGCAACAGGTTGCGGAGCAGGGTCTCGGCGCTGCAGCAGACGTCATGGGTCAGGCCGCAGGCCAGGCCGGTGCCGGTGCAGCTGCCTCGATGGTAACTCCAGGCATGGAACAGATGATGGCGCAGGGCGCTGTCGGTGGTATGCAGATGCCAGGAGGTGCCTGATGGGTAAGAGTGCAGACTATTATAAGAAGAACCCCGAGGCTGCCAAGAAGAAGGCAGCCTACGATAAGAAGTACCACGCCACCCCCGCGCGTAAGAAGTACCGAGCTGAGCTTGCCCAAGACCGCCGCGATCGTGGCATCATGGGTAAGGGAGGTAAGGACGTCTCACATAAGAAGGGTGGAGGCACTACCTTAGAGTCTAAGAGAACGAACCGCGCCCGCCAGGGTGCTGGTGGTAAAGCAAAGAAGAAATAACTATGATTACTAAAACAGTAGAGAAGCTGAAGAGCATCGCAATGAACATCATTGATGAGCTCGCCCAAGCCCTCCGGGTCATTAAGACCTTCATTAAACAAATCATTTGACACTCTTACAAGGAGATATATATATGTCAGAAGAAATTAACAACGCTCCTGAGGCCTCGGCCCCAGAGGTGCAGGCTACTGAAGCCCCCGCGCCTATCGCGCCAGGCTCAGAGCAGTACAATGCTCTCATGGCTACCAAGGGCGAGATCGCTCAAGGTAACGTCCCTGCCAAGTTCCTTAAGGAAGATGGACAGGTTGACGTGCATGCTATGGCAAACTCTTACCTCGAACTTGAGAAGCAGTTCAGTTCCCCTAAGACTGAAACCGCTGCTCCTGCTGAGGTAGCTCCTGTGGAGGAGGCCCCCGCTGAGGTGGCTCCTGTTCAGGAAGATATGGATAAGCTCCAGATCGACGCGCCCGTTGAGGCTCCCGTCGAGGAAGTCGTCGAGGAAGCTCCTGCTAAGAGGGAGATCACCGAGACGCAGTGGGGTGAATGGAAGGGCGAGATCATGCGCGATGGCGATCTCTCCCCCGAGACTAAGGCGCTCGTTGCTGAGCAGCTTGGTCTCTCCGAAGTATTGATTAACGATTTCGTCCAAGGTCAGAAAGCACAATTGCGAGCAGGCATGACTAAAGCTGCTGACGTTGTGGGCGGAAAAGATAACCTCTCGAAGCTTTTCGGCTGGGCTGCGAATAACCTGGAAGAATCTGTGCGTGCACAGGTGAACGCCGGGCTCGCTGGTCCTAGCTGGGAGGTCACGCTTCGAGGTCTTGAGTCGCAGTATTCTGCAGCTCATCAGGCTAGTGCTAAGGGTCAGGAAATGACTCACAAGACTAGCTCTGCAAACCCAGTGGGAAGCGAAACGATTAAGGGCTTCGGCTCGGTCGCAGAGTTCTCCCAGTCACGCAATGATCCACGTTATGGATCTGATGCGCGATACACCGAGAGCGTCAACCGACGCGCTGGTATGACTGATTGGTCTAACTCCAGGTAATAGCCCGGCGGAATGCCCACGCGATGTACTTGGATACGACAAGGCCCCTCGACCAGGGACAACCTAATCTCATACAGCAGATCATATCCGTTCTCTCTTTTAATGTTCACGATAGTTAATAATAAACACAAGGTTTACAAATCCAATGGCTAATAATACACCTTTCTCAACCCCTTCGAACATGTACGGTCGTACGTCCGACGCCTCGGGCGCCGGTTTCGGCGAGCGTAGCGCTCCCACCACCGGTGGTAGCGACGGTACGAATAAGCAGTGGCTCCCTATCTGGTCCGGCGAAGTCATGACCGCGTACGATCAGTACCGAGCCTTCTCCGCCCTGACCGAAAGCCGCACGATCGCTAGCGGTCGCGTTGCTGAATTCCCAATCATGGGTACCGTTGCTCTGAAGCCCGCATGGGGCGCTGGTGAAGAACTTCTTGGTAACACGAATGATAACACCTCGAAGACGATCGCGGTTGAGCTTGATGCTCGGCCTATCGCCACGCATTTCGAACTCGACAACATTGACCTCATGATCTCGCAGTGGGAATACCGCAGCGAGCTCGCGCGACAGGCTGGCCAGACCTTGGCCAACGCACGTGACCTCCAGGTCGGTGCTTACCTCGTCCGCGCTTCAGCCGAAGGCGTCCTCGCGGATGACCCTCGACTCCAGACCGTTGCTAGTGGCTGGCGTAACTCGCTCGCTGATAGCCCCATCTACGCTGACGCTGCCTTCGCCGCCCTCGGCGCTGGTACTGACGCTGAGCGTTCGGACGCTGCCCTCCTCTTGCTCAGCAAGATGGAAGACTTCATGGTCCATCTCCAGGAGATCGACGCCGACACCGCTGGTGTCTTCTGTGCAGTCAGCCCCCGAATCTTCCACGACATCCGTGCACTTGGTGTGGCACGCGAGAACGCGGAGCTCTTCGCTGGCTCGAACCGACCCTTCTTCGGCGGCGTTGCTGAAGCTGGTGGCCTCGGTGCTCAGCTGACCGACGGCTTGGCCGGACTCCAGGATCGACTTGAGTACATGGGCGTTACCATCATCAAGACGAACCACATGCCTGACTTCAATGCAGTCAATGCTGACGTCATCGGCGAAGCCCGATACAACCTGCAGTTCGCAACTGCGGGCGTCAAGGCGATCATGTGGCAGCCCAAGGCTGTTGCTCAGCTCAGCGGAACCGGCCTCAAGGTCGACACCGTTGACGACATCCGTCGTAACACCACCTTCACCGTGGCTAGCGTCATGGCCGGTACCGGTGTGCTTCGTCCTGAGTGCGCTTCGGTCGTCACTTCGATGGCAGCTGGAACCACCAAGGCTGAGTTCCGTACGCAGCTCGGCATGACCAAGGAGTTCATCAATACTCCCTGATCGCGCTATCAGTAAGTAAGACAATCTATTTAGCGAGGGAGTGCCCTACCGGGTGCTCCCTCGTTTTTCCTTTAAGACAATTAAACATCCCTAGAAAGGGTTACACTATGGGCGCAATGACCCGACTAGATGCCGTCAATCAAATGCTTCTGTACTCAGGTGAGAGCATCGTCTCTGACCTCGAAGGACAAAGCGGAGTAGATACTTCCATCGCGGAGTTCCTCCTTGACAGCAAGACCGCAGATTACCAAGAGCGAGGCCTCGCCTCGAACCAGCGAGTAGAACAGGTTTATCCTGCTGCTAACGGAACAATTAAGGTACGTACGGATGCTTCAAGCGTCACATGCCTGACTCCGCCGGTCGCAGTGACCGAACCTTTAGCCGGTCAGCTCTGCCGTATCGTTACTCGTGGTGGTTATCTTTATAATCTCACGGATGATACAAACCTTTTCATCGTAACCGAAATCTTTGATCTCCATTATACATTGGTGATCAAGTGGGTGGATATGGATACCCCCGTGCAGAAGGCCATCGTTATGCAGGCCTCGCGCGAGTACCAGATGATGAGTCAGGGTGATGGGCAGACCGATCAATACCTACAGCAGTTGGAAGCACAGTACGTAACCAAGGCTAAGGGATCCGATACGAATGCAAAAGGTTACTCTATCATTCGTAATGGTACCGGGCCTGTCCAGCGTATGATGTATGGTCGTCATATGTTCTATAACCCCAACGAAGCTCGGTACTATAACGGAGATCTCTGATGGCTGGACAAACTCTATATATCCGTTCCCTTAAGGACGGAGTAGGACGACAGGCGCCCTCCAAGAGGTTGCCTACCGAAGCAGAAGAGCTTGTAAACTGTGTCATCACCGTTGAACGCTCCCTTGAGAAGCGTCCCGGTACTACACAGATCGCTTGTGACCTAGCTAATCTTAATGAGAAGACACTCTACGGAGATCTTCAGCTACCTATCACGTCAGATGATATGTTCCATTACTGGTTCGATCTGACGCCCGCTAGTGTCTTCCTGCTTTCCATTGATTACAAGGGCGCTGCTGGTACACCTCTCATGTACGTGCATGAGGTGACCCATGATTCAAATAACGTCCCGACTATCCGTATCGTAACTAACATCACACCCAGTTCTGATGTCGAGGCTTACGTACGGCATAGTAATGGTATCGTTGAGGCCGAAGAAGCCTTGACAGGTATCTCCCTTGGTCCTCAGGTACTTCTACTTAACAAGACAGTAAAGGCAGGCTTCTCTTCTAACAGTGCAGGTAAGCTCTTTGATCTTGATGGTGTGCAGACTACTGTTGACGATGTAAAGGGCCAGGCAGTTGTCTATAAATCGGCATCAGCTACTGATCCTGATCAGACTGCTACTATTTGGGTGACCAGTAGAGCATACGTAGGTGGTTCAGAGGTCTACCGTCCCAGTGATGGCGTAGGTGGTAATGTATACCGCGCTAAGGATGACATAGATTCTTCTGCAAACACATCAGGCGCCTATGGTGGTGCCCTTTGGCAAGCTACGGGCCGTACTATGACCTTAGTACCTGTACAGAACTTCAAGTACCCTGATTCCTCCAAGAGGTATCTAGGTCAGAGTCTTTCAGACATCTCCGAGGTCAAGCTGCCACCATCTGCCGATGATGTTGTCGCTAATAATAACGCTGAGACTATGCTAAACGCTCTGTATCCCGACGAGCTCGGGATAGGGATGAACGGGCGAACCTCAGCAGAGAGAGGTAAGGGTAAGATATATTACTTCGAGAATGGCTATGCTGGTACCGATCCTGGTTACTACATTGTCCGCTCGGCTACTCAATCCCCTTACCTAATGAAGATCCGTACCCCTGATGTACACTCATTGCCTGATTCAACCCGTATGCCTGTCGTTGTGACCCCTACAAGTGGTGGCAATACATGGACGATGGAGACAGGTACTTATGATGCTCGTATTTCTGGTAACGTGGAGACCAACCCTGGTCCTTCCGCTTGGAAGAACGGCAATCAAAGCTCTATTGGTGCTCTTGCTCTCTTCCGTAACCGACTTTGGTTCGCAGTGCAAGATACTGTGTTCAGCTCCAAGCTGGATGACTATGGTAATCTGTTCCTGGCGGATCCTTCGCTCCTAGTCGATAGCGATCCTATCGATGTACAGCTATCGACGAACAAGTATGCGCCTGTAACGTCGCTTACTCCCTTCGAGAGCTTCATTTTTGTGAACACTTCAGCTGATATTCAGTTTAGTCTTCGGGGTTCTGAGAACCAGATCACCCCGTACACTGCTGAGTTGTCTTCAGCCTCCTTCTACTCGACCGCACCCTTCACGGACCCCATCCTTATGGGATCCCAGGTGTATTTCTTTGATGATCAGCGTCTGTACATCTTCCTAGGTGATCAGATAAGCTCGATTCAGCAGTCTATGGAAGTTTCCCGTCACTGTCCTGGGTATTTACCTAAGGCGTACGGTGCTACCGTTATTCAGAATGCTTACGATACGCTGTTCATGGTTGATGCAAGCGATAAGAGGACCGTATATGGTTATACTAATAGATATCAAGGCGATCAGGTCTTGCAGAATGCTTTCTTTAAGCAGACGTTCTCCCACGATATCCATTCTATGTATAGTCAAGAAGAATCTATCTACCGCATCTCTAAAGACCATCAGGATCGCTACAGTTTAAGCGTTAGTAAGTTCCGTGAGGACGATCCTCAGATTATCTACCTTGATGATCAGGAAATTATCACAACGAACGGAAGCGTAGTAGCAGGTACGGACGAGATCAATGCTGTGTATGATCAAGGGGATAATATAACCACCCTTCTCTTCAAGCATACAGATGAACACGACAACGATACCTTGATGGTTACATACGACGACCTAGAGGATCTATCTTCTGGTGTTATCTTAACTCAGGTTAACGTAGATAGAAGCACTCCTGGTAGGACTTACGTAAGTGTGGCAGGTGATTGGGCATCCGCTGCTCATACCATCACATGGGGTAAGAACTATACAATGCTTGCTATCTTGAGCCCACAGTATAAGCGCGATGAGCGTAATAATGTAATTGATGGTGTGTTGTCTATCCGTTCTATGAGAACCAGACATTACAACACAGGTGTCTATCGGGTAGAGAAGACCGTACGCGGTCGGCTGTCTACTCCTATGCGTTACTCCCCTATGGAGTTAGATCTATCCATAGCTTTGGATGATCTCCCTATGGAGTCCATGGAAGCTACAGGAGAAACCTCCTCTAAGATCTTCGGATACGCATCTGAAACCAGTATCTCTATTATATCAGATACACCTAATCCCGTAAACATAACTCAGATCGAAATGAAAGTGAGATTCAAGGACACCTTGAGCTCCTTCATCGGATGATCTCTCCTTGTTGCGGTCCTGGTCTTCTACCGAAGGCCGGGGCCTTTTAATTAAACCACTTATAGAAAGGGGTACTATGCCCTATCAAGAAAACCTCAATCTAGAGGTGACTTACACAGTTCCTACGGTCTCCTACAGCTACGCGACTATCTCGCTGTCTCCTGATCTATCTGATGAGCAGCAGCTTGCTGTTTACATTGATATCGTTGACGTAACGAACAGCGCTGGTGATCTGATTAATATCAATGAACTATCCATTGGTACACAGGCTAGCATCCGTACGCTAAACGAGTCCTTCTATACTATTGATTTTGATACGAAGCAGATCACAGTGACTGATCCCGGTGGTACTCCTGTACCTGGATTTCCTTCCTACATCTATCTTCCTTTTACTACCTCAATCGCTTCCCCGCTGGTCGTACTTCGCTCTACTGATATCAGTAACGCAACAGTTAGTTTTCAGCCAGGATCGAGATTGACCTCTGCTCAGTTGAATGCCGCTAATACGCAGCTCCTAAATAGTGTCCAAGAAATGAATGCCGAACTCGGCTTGCTTGATTCCGGTACAGTCGGCCCCGCTGCTAGCATTGTCGTGGGTTCTACCATTACAGGTGCTCCCGGCGATCCTGCTGAGGTCACTAACTCCGGTACTTCCGCTGCGGTTATCCTTGACTTTGAAATCCCTGCAGGAATTCAAGGACCTAAGGGTGACCAAGGCGATCAAGGAATCCAAGGAGAGCAAGGAATCCAAGGAGAGCAAGGAATCCAAGGAGAGCAAGGCGAGCAAGGAATCCAAGGCGAGGAAGGAATCCAAGGAGAGCAAGGAATCCAAGGCGAGCAAGGAAACCAAGGCCCTATCGGCAGTGTAGACGGCTCTATTAATGAGCTCTCTGACGTTGATACAGTTACGGTTGCTCCCAGCTTAGCCGAAGTCCTGACATGGGACGGTATCAATTGGGTGCCTGCTGTTGGTAGCGTGGTCGGATCTATTAATGATCTCACTGACGTTGATACAGTTACGGTTGCTCCTGTAAATGGTGATGCGCTTGTCTGGGACGGAACCGACTGGGTTCCTGGTGCAGCCGGTACCGTCACTGGTGCTGGTACAGTCACCTTGCCTACGGGCAGCGTGATATGGCAAAGCGATACGACTACCATCCCTACCGGTTCATACGCGGACCTGTTCTACTCAGAGAACCAGCCGAACGTCGTCCTCACGGACCTGAAGCCGCTCTCGAGCAGCTTCCAGATCGGTAACTCCCCGACGACTTCAGGCTTCGTAGTCCCCTCTACCGGGACCTACCAGTTTACGTTCCAGGGAAACATCGGAACCGGTAGCGGTACTGGATTGAAGGTACAAGCCTACGGTACATACTCCATCGACGGTAACACCGTAGGGTCTACGCTCTACAACTACGATGAATCGGGCAACACTACGCTGTACCCGATGACGTCAGTCATCACTCTCGAGCTCACCGCTGGAGAAGTGGTGTCATACAGAATCGCTGCTGGCGGAACCTCAACTCCCCTCACCTTCCGATATGGATCCATGAACGTCACACAGCTTACGTTTGATGCTGCCCTCGCGGTGGCGAACATCAGTGAACTCACGAGCCTTACTGCTCCGATTTCCCTGCCCTCGGGTAGGGTATTCTGGTCTTCCGATAACGTCGTCCTAGGTGCTGGTGATTCTGTGAACATGTTTAACAGTACAAGCTTCCCCTCAGCTACCATCGAAGCAGGTCGCTCCCTCACGGACGACTTCGCCTTCTCGCCTAGTGCTACCACCAGTGGCTTCATCGCCCCCGTGACTGGGTCCTACTCGGTAACCATGGAGAGTAACATCACGCCTGTAACTTCTGGAACTCTCAGCCGATGCTACGGTCGGTACACCGTCAATGGCATAGCTACCACCGGTGAGGCTGTCTACAACTACTGGGTCTCGGCCTCCACAGGAGAGAACAGACCTATGACGGACTGTCGTACCTTCGAGCTAACCGCTGGCGACGTCATCGGCTACAACATGGAAGTAGGCTCAGGCTCCCAGGACGTGAACATTAAGTACGGCTCGATGAACGTGACTCAACTCGCGTTTGATGCTACCCTCGCGGTACTCAAGCTCAGTGACCTCGGGGGCATCAACGCACCCGTTACCCTCGCTACAGGCGAAGCCATATTCGATACCGATACCTTCCAAATAAGTGCAAACTCCAGTGTCAATGTATTCTGGACAAGTGTAACTCCCAACGTAGATCTCTCTAATGGTCTACCATTGACTGGTAACATCGCTTCGGATGCAACTTCGGCTGCAGCCGGGTTCACCGTACCCACCACGGGTACGTACCGGCTTGATTCCAACTGGAGCGTTGGAGGCCCCTCCTCTGGGAATCTCCAAGCAAAGGGATCCTTCTCCGTTAACACGGTTAAGGGCAACATCGAATACTCCTACGCGGCTGTCAGTGGCTCTACGCTGATGCCTCTTGTGCAGTCAGAGACCATGGAGCTTCAAGCAGGCGACGTTGTGTCGTACTACATCGATGGTGGACCAGGAACTGGCACCTTGGATATGCGATTTGGCTCTTTCCAGGTGACCCAGCTCAGCTTTGATGCTACCTTTGCGGTTGGTAACCTCAGCGAGATCACGGGTACTACTACCCCCGTCATCCTGCCCTACGCCCAACGCGGCTCAAGCTCAGGCTCCACCGGCATGAATCTTGACGTCACCACCAATCCCACCGTAGAACTCATCGGCAACGCAAGCGGCGGCTTCAACGCCTCCGGTGACCTCGCTGGTACCGGCTCAGACCGATGGGTTGCTCCCGCAGCCGCTCGTGTCTATGTTGAGGCTACTGTTCGTGTCGAGAACAACAACGCTACGACGCAGGCCAACCTGGCCATCCAGAGGAACGGCTTTACGCTGACCGCTGACTCGTCGTACCGACAGACCAACGACCCAGCAGGCCTGGACTACAAGGTCATCAGCATCACGCACGTCTTTGACGTCGAAGCTGGTGACTACGTACAGATTCCTCTCACCTGCTCGGCTGGCTTCTTCAACGCCAATCGCTGGTCCTACAGCATCCAGCAGCAGAGCTTCGATGCCACCCTCCTTACCGAGCAGGTAATCGATGCGGACCTAGTATCCTGGTCAGACCGAAGTGATCCCCTCAATACCTCGAACCAAGCCAGCTACACCCCTACAGTCGTAGGAGTAGGAGCTGACGGACGCCCTATCTACGAGGTGTACGAGGAACTTGTGAAGGATTACAGTACAGGATTCTTAGCCATAGAGATGTGGACAGGAACTAAACTCTCTACTACGTCTATCAATATTGAGTGCGAAGTCTTACGCGGCATGGATGACCAAGGCGGCGGGGTCAATGTAGAGTACCGTGGCGGTACCACAATTGGTCTGTTCGGTTTCTTCCTGACAGCAGATGTCACGGTACCCAACATAAGGCTTGGGCGTGTCGGTACGGAAATCGCTACAGGATTTGGAAACAATTCCATCATCGGGGTTCGTACCCGGTGGCAGGATAGCACGGATGCTGTGGGTGCGACTTCAGTCGTGGTCCCTCAGACCGCCGTCACTCCAAGCTACGCCTATGTCTCAGTCGGCTCACCTACGGTGCAGGCATTCTCAGACGAACGTCACTTCTTCGACGTTAATGACTTCCAGAATAGTATTGTCGTCAATGAAAGCAGTGACGGTATATCGTCAAACTTCATCTCAGGTGACCTCTGGACTCCTCCAGCTGGTGTCTATAAGTTAGAAGCTTCTCTCGCCCAGACGGACAGTACGCAGGGTGAGTTGAGATTACGCATCGAGAAGAACGCAGTCAACGTCTCCGGTACAGGACGCACTGAGGTTAAGAACAGTACTCAAGACGGCGACCAGTGGTGTCAGGCGTCTTGGATCGTCAATGCCAATGGCTCCGATACCTTCGATCTCTTCGCTAGCCGTGTCGCAGGAACCATCACACTCAGTTCATGTTCCTACAACATCATAAAGATTGCTTGACTAACAACAACCTATACCTTAGCTCTCCTACCGGGGGGCT
>TARA_B110000211_G_scaffold90512_1_pt1 | contig 13532 bp, 11 predicted proteins | sample TARA_B110000211 | Tara Oceans TARA_B110000211 (sample SAMEA4397516) | marine metagenome | biome: Polar Biome; feature: [DCM] deep chlorophyll maximum layer (ENVO:01000326); material: water (ENVO:00002006), including particulate matter (ENVO:01000060) such as... | depth 30 m
AACCTCAACCATACTCACTAGCCATCCGGGCGTAAGCCTTGACGTGCTGAATGACTTTTATGGCCGCACGGCGGATCAGCTGCATCTTACCTTACGCGAGATCATCGGTCTTGATCCGCAAGCCATCGAAGAGCACTTCAAAAACTTCCTGCACTCGCACCCAACGCTTACCGCGCAGCAAGTACGCTTTATGAATTTGCTCAAAAAATACATTTCTGAGCATGGCTCTATTGTTGTCGATAAACTCTACGAACCTCCATTCGATAGCATTTCGCACGAAGGTATTGATGGTGTTTTACACCAGAAGACGTGAGTGAGCTAGTTACATTGATTCGCCCTTACTGCCAGACTAGCGCTTAAATGCAAGGCCACGATAACTGTGATACTCTGTCCGGAATTGATAAGTCTTTTCCGGACAAGAAAATGTCTGAAAATATAAATAAAAGCATTGAAAAACAAATAGTTAGCCGGGTTTATGGTAACGGTAGGGGGTGGGCGTTTTCCCGAAAAGATTTTAGCTTGTTAGGTAATGCCGAACATATTGATAAAGTCCTTTCTCGTCTTACTCAAAAAGGCACTATTCGGCGCATAGCACGCGGCCTCTACGATTACCCTAAATACAGTAAGTGGCTACAGCAGTCGCTTGGCCCAGATATGGACCAAGTAGCACATGCGCTGGCACGTAAATTTGGCTGGAATATTCAAGTGACGGGTAATGCTGCGCTGAATATCTTAGGCATCTCAACCCAAGTGCCTACACGTTTCACGTATTTAAGTGACGGCAACAGTAAAACTTATCAGATACTCGACCAAGAACTCAGTTTTAAAAAAGCCAAGCTCACGCATCTGAATGTCAAATACCCACAAAGTGCCTTATTGGTACAAGCGATAGACGCATTGGGCGAAAAAGAACTCACAGATGAGCAGCTAGCGCGCATGGCAGCCTATTTAAGCGTGCAAGGGCCACTCTCAAAAAATCAGCAACAGACACTGGCTAAAGATACCCAGTATGTCACCAGCTGGATTCAAAATGCGGTGCAACGAGTGCTTCAGCTTGCCACCGAGTCGGAGACTCAAGTCATTAATAGGACAGAGCCTCAGGTTATGGACAAGGCAAAGCCATGAACAAAGTCGTACACGCCTCCGCCCAAGACCGCAGCGATCTATTTTCGGCCACGGCCGCAAAAATGAATATTACCCCGGCAGCCGCAGAAAAAGACTTCTGGATCGTTTGGTCATTACAGCAATTATTCAGCCTGCCAAATTGGGCCGAGCGTTTACGCTTTAAAGGTGGCACTAGCCTATCGAAGGCCTATGGCTTGATAGAACGTTTCTCTGAAGACATCGACCTAATACTCGACTGGCAAGGTTTAAGCGAGCAACCTCCCGAAGGCGAGCGAAGTAAAACACAACAGCAGCGATTGAACGCCTCTATCAATGAAGCCGCACAAAGGTTGATTCGCGAACAGTTATTGCCAGAAATACAAGCAGCCATCGCGCCAGTATGCAAAGCCACGCTCGATAGCAACGACCCACACACCATCAATATTGAATACCCCGCCGAATTTGCAGCGGGGTATTTACGTCCAGTCGTACGACTAGAAATTGGCCCTTTGGCTGCCATGCTACCGATGGAAGAGCGTAGCATTACCAGTTATGCCGCCGAGTATTTTCCGCAGTTGTTTACTCAACCGTCAGTCACCGTCGCGACGATAAGTGCCGAGCGCACCTTTTGGGAAAAAGCCACCATATTGCACGCCGAAGCGCATCGACCCAGCAATAAAACCTTACCATCACGCTATGCCCGACATTACTACGACCTATACCGCATGGCCGATACCACGTGCGCAGCTAACGCACTAAAAAGTAGCGAGTTACTGAGCGATGTTGTTGCGTTCAAACAAAAGTTTTACCCAGCGGGGTGGGCCAATTATCAAAGCGCAACGTTAAAATCCATACAGCTGCTACCGGCAGATGCACACCGCAACGCATTAAAAGCCGATTATCAAGCCATGCAAGAAATGATCTTTGGCGACACCCCAAATTTTGACACCCTGATGCATACACTAGACACCTTGCAACAGCGTATTCACACACTTACTAACGAACAAAATCGTTAAGAGAACCCTAAATGCTAACCGGCCAAATACGTAACGACATCGACAAGCTCTGGGAGAAGTTCTGGACTGGCGGTATCACCAACCCATTAACGGTGATCGAGCAGATCAGCTACTTGATGTTTGCCCGCATGCTCGACATGCAGGAAGATATGGCAGAGCGCAAAGCGAACCGCACGGGCAAAGACTTTGACCGCCTGTTTCCCAATAGCCCAGAAGGTCAATTGCTGCGCTGGAAGAATTTCAAAAACCTCAGCGGCAAAGAGCTGCATAAACACCTTAAGCAAAACGTATTTCCTTACTTTGCACAGCTTGGACAAAAGTCAGCGGGTAAAAAATCGGACGAGCAAGATGGGCTAGGCTGTGATGGCAGCGCCATTGAAGCGTTGGGTCATATTGGCGAGTACATGCAGGATGCCGACCTCGAAATTAAGAACGAATCCGTACTGGTCAGCGCTGTAGAAATGGTGGACGAGCTGCCGCTCACCCAAAGCGACGTAAAAGGCGATATCTACGAATACCTGCTCAGCAAGCTCACAACTGCTGGCATTAACGGCCAGTTCCGTACCCCGCGCCATATCATTGATGCCATGATTGAACTGGTCGATCCGCAGCCTACCGAGAGCATCTGTGACCCGGCCTGTGGCACGGCCGGATTTCTTGCCCGCACCATGGAGTACCTCAACCGTGTACATTCCAGTGAGGCAGGTACCTTTGAAGATGAAGACGGCAACAAACACTACACCGGTGACCTGTTAGAGCCTTACCGCGACCATATCAACAAAAACATGTTCTGGGGCTTCGACTTCGATACCACCATGCTTCGCGTCAGCAGCATGAACATGGCCCTGCACGGCGTGAATGGCGCCAACATTCTGTACCAGGACTCCTTAAGCAAATCCATCAAAGAGAACTTCCCCGAGCAGGAAGAAAACTTCTTCGATGTGATTTTGGCCAACCCGCCATTCAAAGGCAGCCTGGACGAAACCAATACCAACCCGGATGTGCTCGGCCTGGTAAAAACCAAAAAGACCGAGCTGCTGTTTGTCGCTCACATTTTACGTGCGCTCAAACTTGGTGGCCGTGCAGCAGTAGTTGTGCCAATTGGCGTTTTGGAGGGTGAATCCGCTTCTCACGTTCAGCTTCGTAAGGAACTTTTAAAACATCAAGTTGAGGCGGTGATATCTCTGCCTCATTGGGTATTTAAGCCTTATGCTAGTGTCGCGACCGCAATACTGATTTTTACCAAGGGAGGTCAAACTGACAGGGTATGGTTCTATAAAGTAGAGAATGATGGATATTCAGATGGTGCTAACAAGCAACCAATCGAAGGTAGTGAGATCTTAACGATGATTGATCTATTTAAGAATAGGTTTGATCAATCTTATAGAGAGATCAGAAATAAGCATAGATTTGTTAGCTTGACTGAAATCGAAGAAAACGAGTTTGATCTATGTCCAAATATTTACTTGCGTGATTACGATTACCCAAAGGGGATTCCATTGCAGCGGCTGAATGAAATATTTCATATAGCCAAAGGAAACATTGGTGCTGCTGAAGCAAAAGATCAAGGTGACTATGATTTTATAACGAGTTCGTCGGAATTTAAAAAAATTGATCAGTATAGTTTTGAAGGCAAGGCTATCTGTATACCGTTAGTGTCTTCAACTGGTCATGGTCATGCGAGTATAAATAATATTCATTACTATGATGGAAGGTTTGAAGCTGCAAGTATTCTGGCAGTCCTGATCCCGCGAGATAAGTTCAAGGATTCTGCAATTGTTGAATATGCCTATTCATATTTATTGACGCATAAAGATGATGTATTAGTCCCTTATATGAAAGGGTCAGCCAATGTCTCTTTAAATACTACAAGGCTAGGCAAGATTAAAATTCCGATTCCTGATTTGAACGTTATGATCAAAATAGCCAGTGATATTCTTGTCAGTCAGCGCGAAATATTAAAACTGCGTAAAGACTTAAAGCTAGCTATCGAAGATTTTGATGCATTAAAGAGAAGTGTGAGAAATCTTATTTAGTTGGGTTAGTATTATTTTTGTCACCACTAAATAATTTCAGAAAATGAACCGGGGTGAATACAGTTAGTTATGAAATTAAAATTAGTCAAACTCACCAATTTTCGTGGCTATCAAGGCACAACTATCATCCCCATTGATGAGGCGATGACGGGCATTGTTGGCCGTAATGACTTTGGCAAGTCAACTATACTGGAAGCCTTGGCGATCTTCTTTGAAGCCGAAGGTGCCAAAGCCGATAAAAACGATATGAATTGCTTCCGTTTGGCAGAGGGAGAAAACCAGTTTGAAATAACGTGTGAATTTGATGAGTTGCCTGAGAGTCTAGTGTTGGATGAAAACGTCCAAACGACATTGGCAGAGGAACTTTTGCTAAATAGTGACGGTTATTTTGAAGTTGTGAAAACATTCAAAGCAACCACATCAGGCAAGCCCGATAAGACCTTTATCCGCTGCCAACACCCGTATGAAGAGGGTTTGAATAATCTTCTTGGCTTGAAAATCGCTGATCTCAAAAAGCTGGGAAAAGAGCGTGATGTCGAAGTCGCAGTTGCAGATAAACGAGTGGCATCTCAGTGGCGACAGGCAATCCGGTCAGCGTCTCAACCTCTAAATCTTACCGAGACTTTGCTAGACGTTGATAAAGGGCTATCGACCGAAGGTAAATCCGTCTGGGGAAAAATTCAGGATCAATTACCTACGTTTGCGTTATTTAAGGCAGACCGTGAGAGTAGTGATGGCGATGCGGAAGCAAAAAATCCTCTCCAGCAAGCGGTTAAAGAAGCACAGTCTGCATTACAGGCTCAAATTACAGCGCTTGAAGAACAGATTGAGCAAAGTGTTTTGGATGTTGCGGGGCGTACGCTGGATAAGCTGAGAGAGATGGCCCCAGAGCTTGCCAATGAGTTAACCCCCCGTTTTAAAGATAAGCCTAAATGGACATTCAATTTCACATTGGATGGTGAAAATGGCATCCCAATCAATAAGCGAGGGAGCGGTGTACGACGCTTAATACTACTTAACTTCTTCAGAGCAGAAGCGGAAAAAGTCGTTGCTGGCTCTCAGCGCAAAGTGATCTATGCAATAGAGGAGCCCGAAACCTCTCAGCACCCGAATTACCAAATCATGTTGATGAAAGCCTTGCTAGATCTGGCCAATCAGGATAACCGCCAGATATTGGTAACCACCCACGTCCCCGCATTGGCTGGTCTAATTCCCATTGAGGGTGTTCGTTACGTCACTAAAAATGACGATGGTGTACCCATCGTAAAAATGCCAAGTGACGATGTGCTCAAAGAGGCGGCAGAAAGTCTTGGTGTGTTGCCTGAAACTGGCATGGAACGAGCCAAAGGTGTAGTTCTGGTTGAGGGTAAGTCAGATGTTACGTTCTTACGGCATGCGACTAAGAGCTTGAAGAATGCTGGTCATATACATGCAAGCTTGGACGAATCTGGCATAGTGCCCCTGCAAACTGGTGGGAGTGGTAATGTTAAGCACTGGGTTACCCATAAGCTAGCAGATGATCTTGGTTTGCCTTGGTGCGTTTTCTTGGATTCCGATATCGGAGGAAGTCCTGAGCAAGTTAAATCGATTCAGAAGCGTAAAGCTGAAGTTGAAGCCCAAGGCAGGGCTTTCTATTCGACTCGAAAGCGCGAAATAGAGAATTATTTATGCCCAGAGTTGATAAAAGTTGAATCGGGGCAGGAGGTTACTTATACAGACACTTGCGATGCCAAGAAAATCATTGGCAGTGCGGTTGGAATGAAACCGGATGATGTCATTGATCGCTATTGGCCTTTGATGACGGCTGAAAAGATAATCGAACGGTCTAAGTATGACGACGCTGGGGATGAGAGATACGAACTCGTCGAGCTGTCACAGCAAATAATTGCGCTCGTGGAATAGTCGAAGAGAGCTACGCCATGAGAATATCCATACGACACAATAGCACCTACCTTATAGAGTTCGATCAGCTTATTGTTAGCGGGCGCGAAGCGGCAGGTGGGTATGCCTTTAGTTTCACTTTGCGCGGTAGCCGTCCGGCATGCAGTGCCCCTGTCAGTATTTTTGATATAAGCCTGAGCCTTTCTCTGTCAGACCCCGTTAGACCATTACTAACAGCTGTTCCATCATCGACTCAAGTGGTTCAGTGCCACAGCTTCGCTAATAACAGTGAGCAGATTCATTTTGAGTTTGTGTTAACTAAGGGGCAAGTCAACGCGATTGAAGACTATCGCTTGGAAGGTGACCTTAAGCTAAATGTGGGCTTAAGGGCCTTAACGACGTCGAGTGATGGCCTTTTTACCAGTTTCGATGCGGCTGACGTTATCATACCCAGAGAGCACTGGCTGCAAGCGCTGAAAAGTTCGGGCTTCCGCCAAACCTTATTGTTTGAAATTCCGTTACCTTCCGTATCGGATGACTTGCAGCGACATTTAAATAAGGCTCAGCAGTTTATTGAAACCGGACATTATCAGGATGCGGTCATGCAATGTCGTCGCATCGTCGAATGTGTTGAGCATTTGCGTGATGATAAAAGGCTTGCAGCAAATGCTAATAAAAAAGCTCATGGAGCGGCGCGGCAGGAAATGTCTGCCATTGAACGCCTGATGAGTTTGCGTGAACAGCTCAAGAATATCTGTCAGTTGGGTGCGCACGGTAATGATCAGTTTTCTCGGTCGCAAGCGCGTTCAGTTTTAGCAATAACACTGGCGTTGCTTTCAGAGCCAACTGTCGGATTTTTTGAATCTAAACCTGAACAGGACGTTGAATAATGGCAGTCCAACACGGTATGTGGAAAATTGGTGAGACCCCTCAGGCTTTATCACCTGTGCGATTAGAAACCGAAGCCTTGCTCGAAGAGCAGATTGTTAAAGACATTTCGATTTTAAATAGCAATTGGTTATTGATCGGCCAGCAGGTACATACTGATTACGGTAAGTTCATTGATTTGCTGGCTCTGGACGCGAGTGGCTCTGTCATTATTATCGAATTGAAAAAAGCCCGCACCCCAAGAGATGTGGTTGCTCAGGTCATTGATTATGCCTCTTGGATTGAAGACTTACCTTCTGAACGATTGAGTCAGATATACAGTGATTTTGCTAAGAAGCAGCCGTTGAAACACGCTACGCTGGACGATGCATTTCGGAATAAGTTTCAGATGGGACTGACGGAAGATGACCTCAACAGTTCGCATCAAATGGTGATTGTCGCCGCCGAACTGGATGCCAGTACCGAGCGTATTATTAGCTATCTCAACGATAAGGCCAGTGTCGCGGTAAATGCCGTCTTCTTTTCTGTATTTGAAGATGGCGATAGCCGTTATTTAAGCCGCGCTTGGATGATCGACCCGTTAGAAACCGAAGAACACGCCGTGAATACCTCGGCCAAAGGCCATTGGAACGGCGAGTTCTATTGCAGCTTTGGTGTAGGGCCGGGCAGTCGTAATTGGGAAGATGCCATTGAATATGGCTTTATCTCAGGGGGTGGTGGCCGCTGGTATAGTAAAACTTTATTAGGCGTATCACCCGGAGATCGTCTATGGGTGAATATTCCCGGTACGGGCTATGTTGGTGTAGCCGAAGTCGCCGCCAGCGCGGTCATGGCGGACGAATTTATCACAGGTGACATGACTCTGAAGGGTAGCTACTCGCTTGCTAAAGATGTCGGCGAAGATAATGCCGAATTTTTTGTTGGGGTACGGTGGCTGCATACTGAGCCTCAAAGTAAGGCGTTCAGTGAAGTTGGACTATTTGGCAATCAGAACACCATCGCTCGACCACGCGATAAAAAATGGGACCATACGGTAGAGCGTTTGAAACAGGTATGGTTGGTGAGTTAGTTAGGCCCATTGGTTACCTCCATGCACATGTTCTGGCTGCGGCACAGGACTTCCTCTTAACAGGTGGATTAAGCCCACATTTTATGAAATCCGTGGGCGTTTCGTTTAAAAACAGCCCTGAGTTTGAAGAGTATAAAAAGATGAAGGCAATAAGTAGAAAACTATCATCAGATACAGGTGTTTATAGCAGCCTTGATGGCGATGGAGGGGCGATTTATATGGGAGATGGTATGTGGTTAAACGCCGATGACAGTTACTCCGATCGGGGGCGTTGATATGAGTCAACTAGAATTTGAAAAAGTGGCTGTGCCGAAAAATCATATCTATCTGGTGTTATGGAGGGTGGGAGTTGGCCTGGTTCTATCTTCTGCAATTATATTAATGATACGTGAGATATATGCCGTTGATGTCGTTGAAATTTCATTTAATGGGTTTGCCGATTGGCAATCTATAGTTAAATTTCTGAATATCGCGTTACTGGTAATTGGTGTACTTTTATTTCTGATTTCACAAATTAAGATCAACCAATTCCATAGTCTGATCTCAATGATGAGACACATCTCAAAAAATCAGTCTATAGATAATTTGTCTAGTTATCTCTCAACCATCGAAGCGAAGAAAGAAGAAAATCTTCTACTTTCCGAATGGTGGCAAAGCAATTTGTCGATGATTCACCTTGTTCGTAATGAGCAGCGTAAGGTGGAATTGGCTCTGGAGGTTGAAGAGGTATCCCGAAAGCGTCTTGCGGCTGTCTCGGCTCGACTGGAACGAAAGAGGGCCAGCTTACCTATTGAAGTGGCGAAAAAGGAAATCGGTATACGCCTGGAAAAGTTGAAGGCGCAACGTGCACTTCTTACACAGCAGTGGCAAGAGGCTTACAAAAAATTCTCCTGGTGGGATAAGTTAAATCGTAGCCAACCTGATTTCAGTGAAATGGACGAGACTATTTCCGATTTCGAACGTGCGTATGCAAAGGTTTTAACAGCGCATTCCTCGTGCGAAGATGAGTTGAATCGTTCGTTTTCCACTGCGTTTGATCTCGCAAAAGAACGCATTCAGTTTACCGAGTCGCAGGTTAAACGTCATATTGAAGAAAGTGAGCTATCCCGGAAGTCGGCGGCACAAGTGATGAATACTGGTTTCTGGTTTGCAGCTATGAGTATTCCTGTTTCTCTGTGGAATGATTTAACCAATGCCGGTGATGTCTACGACGCTTTGCGGCGTGTGAATTCGAACTTTGAAGGGATGTCGGATGCCGATATCTGGCTGGAGAGTCTGCTGTTGAGTTCGTCAAGTTTAGCTGGCCTGACTTCTCTCACGAAAGGAGCGTATTTTGAGGCGCTGGTTGCCGAGGGTTCTGGTGGTGTTCTGTTCGAGAATTTCAATCATGCAGGGACGGACATTACGATTGATGGAATCGAGTTTCAGATTAAGGCAACCGACAGTGTTAATTACATTTACAGTGTTGATGAGAGTATTCCGGTAATCGCCACGACAGAAGTGGCAGATAGAACTGGGGTGACTGATGGCGGCTATTCAGATGCAGAGTTGCAAGGGGTTGTTGATAATGCTCTTGGCGGCACGGTGATCGATGTTGGTGATACTGCTGTAGATGCCTGGCTTGCAGGGCTGGGTGGTTTGGGTGTGATGGCCAGTATTCAAGGTTTGGATCGGGCCTTTAAGAGCGTAGAGAACGGTGGCGATAAAGCGGAAGCTGCGATGGAGGGCTTGGCTGTAGCTATCGAGGGCACTGCTAAGGCTGCAGTGGGTACGGCTGAACTGGCTTACAAAGTTGCTACATCAGCGCCCTCCCGGTTTGTTGGTAGAGCGATGCTTGGTGGGTTAAAGGCACTGGATCGAAAACTGGAAGGTACTGGAACGTCTGGTGATAATAAATAGCGCGATGAGTGTTAAATTAGGAGCGTAGGATAACTGATGCCATTCCCCATTGAAGACAAACTCGTAATCGCTATTGCATGAGTGCTCTGTTTGATTTATCAGAATCTGACCGTGTGTTTAATGAGCAAGGCCCAGCGGCGTACAAGCAGTTTCAGGAAGAGCATCTCGATACTGTTCTGAAAACGGGTGTTGCTTTTCCTTTTAATCGCCTTTGACTTTCATGGTGTATTGGCGGATGGCGAAGCTGAAACTGTATTTAAGCAGGAAGGGTTAGAGCGGTTTCACGAATATGAAGCGTTACATCAGGATAAAGAGCACCAGCCGGGTTTGCTGGCAGACCTGTTCCGCAAACTGTCGAACGTACAAGAACTTGAGAATCGTTTAAGAGCGAAAGATAAAAACTACCAGCGCCTATTGCGAACGGCGATCATCACTGCTCGTAATGCACCCGCGCATGAGCGTGTAATTACTACGTTAAAGAGCTGGGGTGTGGAAGCGAACGAGACTTTTTTTCTAGGTGGTATGGATAAGCGCCGCATTCTTAACGTGTTCAAACCGCATATTTTCTTCGACGATCAGTTAGATCATCTTAAGGCTAAAGACTTAGCTATGGTACATGTGCCATTTGGTGTGGCGAATCTTACTGCTGAATAGAGGTAAGTATTTTTATTGTTGATGTAATTTTATATACATTTGTATTTCTTCCGTTTTTATAACTTATTGAAAAATATATAAATTTTATCTGGCATGCCTTTTGAAATATTTGGTTTATCCATTGATAAACCCCAGAGGTGTGTATGTCTGCTGCTGTCAAACTTTCCACTGAAACTTCGATTTCTCTTCATGCGAGTAAGCGCATGGCCCAGCGTGGCTTAAGCGCAGAACAGGTTGATCTGGTATTGATCTATGGCCGCAAGGTACGTGCTCGTGGTGCGGTGTTTTACGTGCTTGGTAAAAAGGAGATCGCCCGCTTGGGCGATAAGATGCCTGAGTTGATAGCGTTGGAGGGTATTCAGGTAGTGGTGAATGCAGATGATGAAGTTGTTATGACGGTCTATCGTAATCACGATTTCCGGCAGATTCGTCCGGGCAAGCGTCGTGAGCGAAAGTTGATGTGACGGGCAGCCGTTTGCTGCCTCTGGTGTAGGTTCTCTGGAGCTTATCTGTCAGGCATGGCCCATCGCCCCCTAGCTGCAAAGCCTGCCCCTGCGAGGTTGTTAGGATCTTTTTCTCGGAATTTGATCTCCAGCTCTTCTTTTGCCTGCTTCAGATAACGGCCGGTGCCGCATTCCTGGCATTCAATGCGGAATCCAGAAGGTGGCTGATGGGTTAACTGTGCGTTTTTAGCACAAACAGGGCAGTGCGTCAGTGCTGTTATCGCCAGCATCTGTTGCTGGAGCTGGTGTGCTTGTTGAATCGCATTGTCGTCATCCAGAGCTTTCCTGAGGTTGTCAGCATCCTGCTGGTTAAGAGCTTCAAACAAGCGAAGCTGTGGTGTTGCTCCTGTTAACTCTACTGTTGTTGAGCTTGTGGAGCCTGTCTGTATTGTTCGAATGACATTCGCTGCTTGGGTTGGGATTTTCTCTATGGGGCTGGCGTAGTTTCGGGTTAAGTGTTGATTCAGTGTTTTGTCTATCAGCCAGCCTATGCGTTCCACACAATATAAATCTAATGGCGATAGGGCACACCAGCCTAATTGCTGATCATCTGCCTTTTCATTACTGATATTGTCGATCGATGGCCAGAGGATAATTCTGTTACTGGCTAATGGTGTCGATAGCTCTGGCAGCTCGCTGAAGCCAAACCAGGGGGTAAATTCCAGCAGAGTATGTTCATTAACTTGTGATTGGTCTTGATGCTCTAATGGGAGCAGATTGACTTTCCAATTAAACCCATGCTGTTGCAGGCGCAGCGTTTGGCCGGCCCATTTATAGTCGCTCAATCTATCTGCTGAATCTGACGCCCCTACCGAATGCTGTGTCGGTTTCGGCTGTATTTGTGTATTACCTGCCAGCGCATGCCGTAACACCAAACCCGCGTAAAGGCTGTAGTGGCTTGCCAATAATTGCTGTTGGGCAAAGCGTTGTGCAGGTGTGAGCTGACTGGTTTGCTGTAAGCGATTTAGCTGTTCCCATAAAATAGCCAAGTGTCGGTAGTGAGCATCGTGGTTGAGGATGTTAGTTCGATGAAGTGCGGCGCCTACCTGTACGTGACGGGGAATCATTAGATAAAGGCCTGCTTGCCGCAGGCTGGTAATGCCCTTCAGCATCTCACTGAGGGCCGATAGCGTGGAGTCTAATTGTTCCAGTGCTTCTAACGTGGATTCGGCGTCAAAGGTCTGCCCCCACAAAGCACAGATTTTCTGGCTGACGCGGTAGTCGATGGCGTCCGAGTTATCTTCAAAACCAAGCGCATCGTTTAGGGTTTGCTGTAATTGTTCGACGGTTCGGATACGGCTGCAGATATGATGGTGCAGTTTATCAATTAGGCGAGCAAAAACCCGGTTTTCGTATATCTGGTAATCGTCTTCGCTGAAGCGGGCTTTGACCTTTTTAGGTACAACGCCACTTAGTGTTTGGCGCTGCCAGCACTCCGAATGAGAGGCCAGGTGCACCAGCGCACCTTTGGCTAACCGTTTGGCTCGGGCGACGTCGGTGATTTCTTCAACGTAGCGGACATCTAGGCGTGGATGATGGGCAATTTCGTGCAAATGGCCTTTTTCAAGTACGGTTTGTAGCGTCTTTTCGACCGGTAACAGGTCGAGTTCGGCATTAATGACGGCAGCCGGCAGTAGTGGCGATAGCAGCTTCAAATCTGCATTTGGGTTGATTGAGTTTTCCTGTTTGATCAGGGTTTCGCCCAATGTGAGAATGGCGTTCTGAAACAGGTTGATTCGCTCTGGGTTGTCGACCACCAGTTTATTATAACTACCGCTGTCATTCAGTAGTTGAAAACGTTCTGAACCATCGCTCAGCAACAGATCCCCGGCATTGATATCTGAATGCTGGTTAAAGCGTTCTGTGCTGTCAGAATGGCTGAACTGATACCTGCCAGCGTCAATGATCGCTGGCAGGGTTTTTAGCTGGGTTTGGGTGAGTCGGTCGATCCACATCAGCCGCCACGCTCCTTACGCTGGCGGTCGGCGTTGAGCAATTCCAGTGACTTGCTCGGGTCTCCCTTTAGCTTGCTGGTCGTCCAGAAATTCGTGAGTGCATCGGTTAGTAAGCCAATATCGTCAGCTGCGACGTCATAACGTCCTGTGACTTTGCCACTGCGCATCACGCGGGTAGAAAGTAAGTGGTCGAGCGCTTCACCGTCGGAGGCACCACAGGCCAGCATCACTGGAATAAAGCGTTTGGCCTGGCGCTCGAAACGGTTGCCCCAGCCCAGGCCAAAGGTATCAGCCAGTTGTTCGGTGATATTGTGATTAGTTAGTTGATTCAGTAGTTCTTCAACTTTCTCTTTGTATTCTGCCTCAGCATTGTCAAAAGCAGAATTCAACGAGCTGAATGAGAATTTCGCTTTGTTATACGGATCGATATCGAAGCGGTGATCCTGTTTCGGCAGGGTCATCACATGAGCGCGGTCGTAAGTTTTATCGGCCAGTTCATTGGTGGTTTCGTCGTGGTTAGCGGTACC
>TARA_B110000211_G_scaffold40162_1_pt1 | contig 13530 bp, 15 predicted proteins | sample TARA_B110000211 | Tara Oceans TARA_B110000211 (sample SAMEA4397516) | marine metagenome | biome: Polar Biome; feature: [DCM] deep chlorophyll maximum layer (ENVO:01000326); material: water (ENVO:00002006), including particulate matter (ENVO:01000060) such as... | depth 30 m
TAACCAGCGGGATGATCGACGTGACGACAAACGTGACAACCAACGCGATGACCGACGTGACAACCGAAAAGATCACCAAGAGAAGCCACAGCGGAAAAACTACGAGTTTGAAGGCAGCATACCCACAGAAGGTGTCGTTGAAATCATGCCTGAAGGCGTAGCTTTCCTTCGTTCTTCCGATTACAACTACCTGAATTCACCGGATGATGTCTTCATTACCCAGCAGCAGATCAAAGAATTTGGCCTAAAAACAGGTGACACCGTGAAGGGAGATGTGCGACCACCAAGAGAGGGAGAGAAATTCTTCCCCTTGAATGATGTAAGCATGGTCAATGGCCGAAACTTAGAGTTTATCCGTGACCGCGTGGCTTTTGAGCACCTCACGCCTTTGTTCCCGGATCAAAAATTTGATCTAACCGGTAGAAAGTTAACCTTAAGCACTCGAGTCATTGATCTATTCTCTCCCATTGGTAAAGGCCAACGGGGTTTGATTGTGGCTCAACCAAAAACAGGCAAAACCACCTTACTGAAGGAAGTAGCTAACTCCATTGCTGCCAACCACCCTGAAGTGTACATGATCATTCTACTGATTGATGAACGCCCTGAAGAGGTCACCGACATGTCTCGAAGTGTCAATGCAGAGGTGATCGCCTCAACCTTTGATGCACCAGCAGAAAACCATGTTCGCGTGGCTAATATTGTGTTAGAAAAAGCCAAACGACTCACTGAATGTGGGCATGATGTGGTCATCCTTTTGGACTCTATCACGCGATTAGCACGTGCCTACAATACCGTCAGCCCAGCCTCTGGCAAGGTGCTTTCAGGGGGTGTAGATGCCAATGCACTACAGAAACCTAAGCGATTTTTTGGTGCAGCACGGAACATTGAGCATGGTGGATCATTAACGATTCTAGCTACTGCATTGATCGATACAGGGTCTAAAATGGACGAGGTCATCTTCGAAGAATTCAAGGGGACTGGTAACATGGAAATGCAGTTAGATCGACGCATTGCAAACCGTAGAGTGTGGCCTGCAATTGACTTGATGGCTTCTGGCACGCGCAAGGAAGAATTGCTAATGAACAAGGATGTTCTCTCTAGAATGTACATCCTTCGCCGCCACCTTTCAGACATGACTGCAGTCGAAGCGATGGAGTTCATGCAGGACAGAATTGCAAAAACTCGAGACAATGAAGAGTTTTTGACGTCCATGAACGGATAAGTAGTAATTTTGTGCTTTGGTATGATGACCAAGACACTACTTAACAAAGAAGCATGCAATCTGACGCTAAAGCGTCTTGTATGCCAGCTCCACGAAAGACACCACCCATGGTCCCAATCCGTCATTGTCGGATTGCAACCACGAGGCATCGCATTGGCAAGACTCTTAGCCAGTGCTTTGGAAGCTGACTACCAGACTGAACCCATCGCAGTGGGCGAGATGGATATCACCTTCCACAGGGATGACTTCAGGCGACGGAATGAACCCCTAGCCGCCAACCCCAATAACATGGATCTGCTGATCGAAGGCAAGCGGGTCATTTTTGTCGACGATGTCCTATACACCGGCAGAAGTATCCGAGCTGCATTGGATGCCATTCAGCCCTATGGCAGGCCATCTCTCATTGAACTTTGCGTGCTCATTGATCGAAGGTTTTCTCGTGAACTACCCATTCAACCAACCTACACAGGTCAGCGAGTGGATGCCATCGATGAGGAACGGGTCTCCGTCATTTGGGACAAGCAAGACCAACTGCAACGTGTCATCCTTGAAACCCCTGAACATGGTCACTGATCACACGCTAAGCTGCAAGCACTTGATAGGCATCAAGGACTTAACAAAGGAAGATATCCAGCTCATCATGCATTGGTCGGATAAATTCAAGGAGGTCATCAACCGCCCCATCAAAAAAGTGCCATCACTCCGTGACATCACCATTGCCAATCTGTTTTTTGAGAATTCAACAAGGACACGTTTGAGCTTTGAGTTGGCTGAAAAACGACTCTCTGCTGATGTCATCAATTTTTCTGCTGCCAATTCATCCGTTGGTAAAGGTGAAACCCTGGTCGACACGGTAAACAACATACTTGCCATGAAGGTTGATGTTGTGGTCATGCGCCACGCAGAGCCTGGTGCAGCACAATTCCTCAGTCAGCGCGTTGATGCACGCATTGTCAATGCAGGTGACGGCACGCATGAACACCCTACCCAGGCCTTGCTTGACGCATACTCCATGCAAAGTAAAATTGGTGACCTCCAAGGAAAGAAAGTTGTGATTGTCGGTGACATCAACCATTCCCGTGTCGCACTAAGCAATATCTATTGCCTGCAAAAACTGGGTGCAGAGGTTGCCGTTTGCGGACCTGCCACCTTGATTCCTAAGCAGATTCATCACTTGGGCGTCCATGTGATTCACAACCTGGATGAAGCCTTAGCATGGGCTGATGTAGCCAACATGTTGCGGGTTCAGCATGAGCGCATGGACAAGGCCTACTTCCCCTCCATTAGAGAATACCGGATGCAATACGGCGTCAACATGGACCGATTGAGAGCCCTAGACAAGATTCCCTTGATCATGCACCCTGGCCCCATCAACCGAGGCGTTGAATTAACCTCTGAGGTCGCGGACTCCAAGCATGCCATCATCCTTGACCAAGTAGAAAATGGCGTTGCTGTTCGCATGGCAGTGCTTTATTTACTTGCCTCACAAACAGACCACAATACATGAGCTTGAAGCTAAACAAAGACAACGACTACCTCCTGATTGAACACAGCGAAACGTCTTGGTCACAGAGCGACTTTGCCGCCTTGAAACAGCTGCTTGACGCTGAAGAAGGCAAGCATGTGATACTTGACCTGTCTGTATGCAATGCCCTTGCAGGCATTGAGACCTTGCATGACCTCCAACGCGAATCCATGGACGCCAATCAAAGCTTCATCATCCTAGTCGGCCTCGAACAGATGGGGCAATTCGATGAAGACATGGCCGTAGTACCTAGCATGACTGAAGCCATTGACTGGATTGAAATGGACGACATGCAGCGACAATTGATGACTGACTAACATGAGACATCAAGCTATCTGTATCGCAATAACCAGCCTCATTGGCTTGTCCTGCGTCCAGGCACAAGGCCTGAAAGGCCTCAAGAAAGCCTGCCAACGAGCTGACAGCTCATTGACCATTGCAGCAGAATGGGGGACTTACAGCTTAGCCGACCAAAAACAATGGGGATCCATGCAAAGCCTCCGAGCTGAACTTCAACTGCACGCTCATTGGGCAATAGGGTTTACCTCCATTAGTGGCCATTCCTTCAATTCCCTCACTGAACCAGATTTCCATTACATGGACAGCTGGTACGGCTCAGGACCCTACATCAGTGGCCATTTATTTCCCGAAGAATCGCCATGGAACCTTCATGCCTGGACGGGTTTAGCTTATGGAACCACGACCACCATGACCAACTTACTGATTGAGCCACCTTGGGATAGCAAGCGTGGATTTGAGCCTTGGATTGGCATCCGAGCAGAGCTCAACAAAAAGAATTGGGCAATCATCCTTAGCAATCACACTGGTATCGATCAATACCACCAACAGATTCGAACAGGCTGGATGCTGGGTTTAGCTCTGAAAAACAAGCATTAAGCTTCTTCACACCAGGCGGGTGCCCATTCACGGACATCCCAACCACCCATATCTCCAGAAGACATCATCAAACAGGCCACATTGTCTGGGGCATCGTCCATGGCCTCTCTCAAAGCTTTTGCATTGGTGTAAACCGTCACTGAATGACCAAATGCAGCCTTCACCTGCTCGGGGTCCAGTGCAGGCAACTGCTTGTGCTTGACGGCCTGCGGATCAAAGAAAACCTTGGCCTCTGCTAAACCGTCCATGCTCTGTGCGTAACGGGTGATATAATCCGCATTCAAGCTACTGAATGTGTGCAACTCCAGCACCGCCCAGATGGGTCGATCACTGAATTGATCCTTGTAAGCCTGCACTGTTGCCCGCACCTTGCTTGGCGCATGGGCAAAGTCCAAATACAAAACCCTGTTGGCCTCTGCCAACTTCTCTAAGCGTTGCTGAGCACCCTCAAATGAAGCAATGGCTTCATAAAATTCTGCCTCTTGCACGCCCATTTCCAGAGCTAACCAACGCGCACCTTCAGCATTGCTTAGGTTGTGACGACCCATGAACATCAATGGGACATCACCCAGCTCGCTTTCCCAAATCCACTGGCCATTGTCAATGCGGTAAGGTGGTGTGTGGTAAGGGAACTTTTTGATGTTGGACTTGTCAGCTTCAATCAACTGTGCCATGGGTACATCCTCTGCATTGTAAACCAACGCACCACCAACTGTCATGCTGAGCAAAAAGTCCGCAAAGGCCTGTTCATAGGACGCTTCTGTGGGAAAAACATTCACATGGTCCCATTCCATCCCCGTGAGGAGGGCAACATTGGCTTGGTAGAGGTGAAACTTGGGTCTAGAGTCAATGGGCGACGACAAGTATTCATCGCCCTCAAACAAAGCAAATTCATTGGTTTCTGTCAGGTTGACTGAGTGATCCAACATGGGCAGGTTTGCACCCACCATGTAATCACAGGACACCTCACAGTGGTTGAGGACATGAAGCAGCATGGCAGTTGTTGTGGTCTTGCCATGGCTTCCTCCAATAACTACCCGGGTTTTATCTTGGGTAACTTGGTAGAGAAACTCTGGGTAAGACCAGATTTGAATGCCCAATGATTGAGCTTTGATCAGCTCTGGGTTGTTTTCCCTGGCATGCATGCCAAGCACCACGCCATCAATGTCAGCTGTCACTCGATTGGCATCCCATCCCATGCGGTCTGGCAACAAACCTGCATCAGCCAATCGGCTTTTTGATGGCTCAAATATGGCATCATCGCTGCCTGTGACCTTGTCGCCACGGCGCTGTAAGGCCAATGCCAAGCTATGCATGGCGCTGCCACCTATGGCGATGAAATGCACCCGCATCAGTGGTGCTTTTAAATCTGAATCTTGTAGGAGTCGAGCAATTGGGTATGTAAAAGGTCTGACAAGACCTCATCCAACACATCCACATTGCCACCCATGATGTCATCCACCACCAGCGGATCAAATCCTCGAAGCACGGAGTCCAAGCGAACCACCACATTCATGTTGAGTTTGACCTCTGAGGTGATATTGAACATCATCTGCTTGCTCCAGTCATCCATCATGCCCTGTGCAGGGATCCGATAAGTGAAGGGCAAGTAAGGCGCTAGGTTGACGGTGTCGGAGACATCCCTGTACAACCCTTTGATCAACATCCCATTGTAGCCATCATTGTCACCGCGGTAGATGTCCGCAATGGCTAGGTCATGCTCGCTACCATAAGCGCCGGGTCCCTTGAAATCTTGTGCGCTGTCAAGCCCCATACGGAAATGGTGATCACCTGAGTAGGTGCCCTTAGGCATGGAAAAAAGCAAGACATCTGTGCCATGAACGATGGAACTCACAACAGGATCAAAAACGGGGGGATTGATGCTGTCAGAAAAATCGGGCAGCAGGGTATCACCCAAGTGATCGGTGAAATAGTAGTTGCTGAAAACCAATGCCACTTCCCTGAACTTCACCTCCGCATTGCCCATCTCGAAACGCGTGGTGGTATCTGCCAACCCATTACCGTAGTAAAAGAAATGACGCAGAACGATGTTGCGATCCTCTGGTTCTTGGTCTGTGGGGATAATGGTCGTGTTGCAGGCCACGATAACGATGGCAATCAACGAAAGGGAAAAGAAGTACTTCATGAGGTATGTCTTGTTGAATCGGGCTCAAATTTACGAAAAGGACGCTGGTATTTGGGGCTTTGTTCAATCGCATCCATGATGCGATCCATGAGCTCCTGCGTGTCACCTGCGGCGTCATAAACCAAAGGCGCTTTGAAATTCATGCTTAGGGCAACCCCACGCTTCTTGCTTCGAAGCCCTTTTTTATCAAAAGCTCGACGAAAACCATCGATCACAACAGGTATAACCACCGGCTGCAGCTCCTTAATCAGGTGGGCCGTGCCGCGTCGACCAGGAGCGAAGGGTTTGGTTGTCCCTTGGGGAAAGGTGATGACCCATCCATCCTTGATGGCCGTTCTGATGCTGTTCAAATCATCGGAATTGACTCCGCGCTTAATGGCTTTGCCCGCTTCGCGCCAGGTGCGATCAATGCTCACAGAACCCGACAAGGCAAGAGCCCTTGGCAGCAAGCCAGACTTCATGGTTTCCTTTGCCGCGATGTAGTACAAGTTGCTGACTGGCCGGGCAATTGGGCCAATTTTATGGGTCTGGTTCACGTGACCACGGCGTGTATGGCATAGCGACAGGTACATGGCAGAAACATCCATGAAATAGGTCTGATGATTACTCACAAAAAGCACATTGTGATCATCAAGCCCGACAAGGTGCTCCGCGCCCGTCACCTTCAATCGATTCATTTTGTTTAACCGGTACCAAGCAATGGCACCGAAGACCATGATAATCAGCCTTTTTGCCCAATATGGGTTGCCAAATGGATCCTTGTATGTCAACTTGCCTTTGATTCGGCTAAAGTACACCACCTTTGCACTATGCGTAAATGGTTACACTCAAGCATGAAAGCGGTCGACCCCCTCAGCCCAACCCTTTGGGATGCTTTCAGAAGAAAAGATGTCAAGGCTACCCCTGAAGAGTGGGTGCGACAATCAACCCTGAGACATCTGGTGTTGGAATACGGGTACCCAGCTGAGGTGATTTCCGTTGAGAAGTCCTTCAAAGTTGGCGACCAGGAAAAGCGGTTTGACATCGCTGCTTTCCATGATGGTAAATTGATTTTAGTGGTTGAGTGCAAGGCTAACAGCGTCAAATTGGGCACCAAAGCAGCCGATCAATGGATGCGCTACAACCTCACCTTGCAAGCGCCTTTCGGGGTCGTTACCAATGGCAAGGAATGGAAGATTTTCACTGCTGACGGCAAAAAGGTCGCTCGGGTCCCTCATTTCAAATCCTTTGCATCTTAGTCAACATGCCTGACGCACTGCACGCCCTATCCCCCCTTGACGGACGCTACCATAGCACCACCGCCCCTCTCACGCCTTTTTTTTCTGAATTTGGCCTGATCAAATACCGGGTTAAGGTGGAAGTGGAATACTTCATCGCTTTGAGCGAGGCAGGCTTGCCACAGCTCCCACCTTTGGATGCCTCCCTTGTTGGAAAGCTCAGGTCCTTGGTCACTGAATTCAGCACTGCCGATGCAGAAGCCATCAAGGACATTGAAAAGGTGACCAACCATGACGTTAAAGCCGTGGAATATTTCTTAAAAAATGCCTTTGATCAGCTTGGCCTAAGCAAGCAATCCGAGTTCATCCATTTTGGCCTAACCTCGCAGGACATCAACAACACAGCCGTGCCTTTGTCTTTGAAAGATTTTCATTCTGTGGTTCTCACCCCTGCATTGAAGGCCTTGCTTGCCGATTTCAACCAACAAGCAGCAGCCTGGAAGGACATCCCTTTGCTGGCAAGAACCCATGGTCAAAGTGCGTCTCCAACCCGTTTAGGGAAGGAATGGACCGTGTTTATCAGTCGCCTTAATGCACAGATTGACAGCTTGAACAGCATCCCCTTTGCGGCAAAATTTGGCGGTGCTACTGGCGGTTTCAATGCACACCACGCAGCCTACCCTAACCACGACTGGCATGCCTTTGGTTATGCCTTTGTTGAAGGAGTTTTGGGTCTAAAGCGGTCTTACCCAACCACCCAAATTGAGCATTATGATCATTTGGCAGCCTACTGCGATGCCATCAAACGAATCAACAGCATTTTGATCGATTTTTCTCGGGATGTCTGGACCTATGTCAGCATGGATTATTTCAAGCAAAAGATCAAAGCTGGAGAGGTAGGCTCCTCTGCCATGCCACACAAAGTCAACCCCATTGACTTTGAAAATGCTGAAGGAAACCTTGGCTTGTCAACGGCCATTCTGGAGCACCTTGCCGCAAAACTTCCCATCTCTCGTCTGCAGCGTGACTTGACCGATTCCACTGTTCTTCGCAACTTAGGTGTTCCTTTAGGCCACACCATGCTTGCGTTGAAGAGCTTGAGTAAAGGCATGAATAAACTGATTGTCAATGAGTCAGCGATTGCGACAGACCTACAAAACAATTGGGTTGTTCTGGCAGAAGCCATCCAGACCATCTTGCGACGTGAGGGCTTTCCAAAGCCCTATGAAGCCTTGAAAGACTTGACCCGAACCAACAGCAAAATCAATGAAGCCTCATTGGCTGATTTTGTGGACGGATTGAATGTCTCTGATGCGGTGAAGGCAGAATTGAAAGCCTTGAGACCTGAGACTTATTTAGGCCAAGCCTGATTCAAAATCTCATCAGCTATAGCCAATGAACTCGTGGCTGCAGGTGAAGGTGCGTTGAGCACATGAAAGGCAGCTGCGCCCTGCTTGAGTACAAAATCATCCACCAGCTGACCCTTGATGTCTACGGCCTGTGCGCGGATACCTGATCTTGATGCCTGAATGTCAGACCCTGTCAGTGAGGGAATCAAGCGATTCAGTGCCTTCAAAAAAGCTGCCTTGGAGAGTGCGCGATGCATTTCCTTCAGGCCATCGTTCCAATGTCTGGCAAAAAGCTCCAAGGTCCCCCGCCAACTCAACGCATCCAGTAAATCTTTGGGGTGCAAGTCTAGCTTGCCATAGCCTTCACGGGCCATGGAAAACACTGCATTGGGCCCACACTCAACACCCCCTTCGATCATGCGCGTGAAATGCACACCTAAAAAAGGGAATTGAGGGTCAGGAACGGGGTAAATCAAATGCTTCACCTTCGCAATGGCTTGTGGTTTCAGCTCAAAGTAATCGCCCCTGAAAGGCACAATGCGCATCCTCGCATCCAACCCATCCATGGCCGCCAGTCGGTCGCTCTGCAAGCCTGCACAAACGATAACCCTGGGGGCTTGATGTTTGCCTATGTTGCTTGACACCGTTGTCACCCCTTGATGCCGTTTCAAGCCCTTCACCTTGCAGTTCGTGATGACCTCGCTTCCTTTGAGCATGGCTTGGGTTACTTTCACATAGTTGACAATGCCCGTCTGCGGGACATGCAGTGCGGCAAGACAGGCTAACTCAGGCTCCATTTCCATGGCTTCCTCCCCACTCAGGATGGTCAGATGGGTTAAGCCATTGGTCTGACCTCGCTCCTTCAAGGCATGCAAGCGATCCACTTCCTGGTCATTTGTGGCGGCAACCAATTTGCCACAGATGTCATAGGGCAGCTCATGAAGTTGGCAAAATTTTAGCAACTGATGGTAGCCATTCAAGCAGGTTCTGGCCTTCATGGACCCGGGCTTGTAATACAACCCACTGTGAATCACACCTGAATTGCGGCCCGTTTGATGGGATGCAGGCTTGGATTCCTTCTCCAAGACAAGCACCTTAGCCGACGGATCCCTTTGTTGAATTTTGTAGGCGACTGCCGCACCAATGATACCGCCACCAACAATGATGGCGTCCCAACTACTTGCTTGTGTCATATTAGTATATACAAGGCTATTGAGGCATGCCAGAACTAACCCAGCGATTGATGATGCCAATGTTGCAATCAGACATGGCACCTGTCGGGGGCATTTGTGGTGACTGCATGATGCCGTGAAGGGTGTTGGTTAGATTTTGGTAGCTGACAGCAAACGTTACCATGCTGTATGTGCTGAGATCAACACCGCCAGATGGTTGCGCTCCCTGATGGCAACCCAGGCATTGACTGGCAATGATTGTGGATACATCCGTGTAAGTCGTTGCAGCAGTCGTGTCACAGTCACCACCGCAGTCGGTATTTTTCGCCCCCTGATCAATCCACATGCGAATCACGGCTATTTGGCTGCTTGTCAATGCGGCACTGGGTGGTGGTGGCATCAAGTCATCACCAGTCTCGGTAAGCACTTCAAAAAGCTCTGAATCGTTGGGGTCACCAGGCTTGACCTCCTCCATGATACCAGCATAACTGGTTAAATCCAAGCCATCAGCTGCGTCTGGAGAGACATGGCAGCCACTCATGGCACAATTGCTCACAATCAATGGCAATATCTCTGTCGTGAAATCTACTGTGCCTGGATCACAATCGCTATCCAAAGGGTCAATCGGAATATGGGTGCATGAAGCCATCGCTATCAGTGAACACAAAGCCAAGCTCTGGAAAAGGGTCTTCATCGTTCAATGGTTTTGTGGTTGAAAACACGGCTCATGTTGAAGCCTAGAAATAGGTCACCCTGAGACCACTGACCAGGGTTTTGCAGCATCCATTGAGGATCTGCCATGCTTCGGGCGTTGGTGAGGTGGAATTGAAACACATGACCGCCCGTCTCCAAATCCAAGCCAATGCTCGTTGCCGGGTAATGGTTCTCAAAAGGTCCGTTGCCAATGTAAGTCTCAGCTGTGAAGGCCATGCGGTTGGTGAATTTATACCTAAGACCAAGGCCACAACCAAAATTGTCATTGCGATCTGTAGATGTGGGAACCAAATTGAAATGCACCAAGGTTGGTGACAACTGAAGACTCAATGCATGGTTCACTTTGCGCGCTAACATCAATTGATGGACAAAGGCCAGCCGATCTGAGGCAAAATGATCAATGTTATCAGGGAATGGGGTGGTTACCACAGTCATGGAGCTGTACCAGGTTGCAGTCAAGGGTATGACGAAACCCTTATGGCCTTCAGGTCGCCTTTGCTGGGTCATTAAGCGGGCCTTCATGTAGGCATCATAGGTCTTGCTGCCAGAGGAGCGCCCCATGCCTATATTAAGAACCTCACTGGGGCTGTAGCTGTACTCAAAACGGATTTGCGCATTGTCCAATCCAAACAAATTGTAGAGTGGCCGATCATTCAATGCAGCAAATCGGTGGGAAATAATGAATTGTCCCTCGCCTTCTGCAGGCAGTTCAACGGTCTGCAAGTTGACAATTTTGCTGCCCTTGAATGTCGCGTAAACCGGCTCGGCAATACTAGGTCCCTCAAGAGATTCTAGGTCCGCCAACAAATCGTCTTGTGCCGCCACATTGCCCATGATTAGCCCAATGCATGCAAGGGTGATGATGGGTTTCATTTAAAAGTAGCTTTCACGTGAATATCAATTGACTCAGCAATTTTTGCAACCACCAAGCTGGGGACTTCAATGCCATGATCCTCCGGCTTGATAGTGAAATTGGCTGTCAATTCCATGCCAACCGCTTGATTGATTGCAATGGTTGCAGGCACATTGATTGACTTCGTTACACCATGAACCAGCATGTCGCCAACCAAATTCACTGCATGCTCCCCTTGGTTAGACCAGTCCTCCATGCCTTCAATGGTTACAGAAAATATGGCCTTGGGGTAGCGAACAGAATGCAGGTAATTCTCATTGAAATGCTCCTGCATCAATGCTTTTTCAAATTCAAAGGATTCTATTTTCACTTGAAAAACTGCCTTATTACTTGCCGTATTGATGATGCCAAGCCCATCTTCAAGGTGGGCCTTGATGTCCTCTATCGGGGTGGTTGAATAGAAATCCACCACCATGGTTTTGGTGATGAGTTTTTGAGCTGAGAGACTGAAAGTCCCCATGGCCATCATAATTACCAGGATGGATGCTGAGGTGTTGGTGAGTGTTCGCTGCATAATTATTAGTTTTCTAAAGCACCTTGGTCAATCCAAAGCTGGGTTTTCAATAGGGTGCAATCCGGCAGGCTGTAGCCGGGAGGCATCTTCTTTGGCATGCCTTGCGTCATGGACATGGCTTGCATCATTCTACCATCTATCACAATGGCCTTGACAGAAGCGTATGTGGATATATCAAATTGTTGGGTACCATTGTGGCAGCCGGAGCAATGGCCATTCACCATAGGCTGAATATCTAAGGTCCATGTCACCGCGGAGGTGTCGCAGGGGACTCCCCCTGGATAGGTCTCTTCAGTGTTGTCATAATAACATGACGGCATACTGATGATGAGCAACAGGGCAAAGGGCATGATCACTTTAGCAATCCTGGTAGTATTCATGATGTAAAATTAACAAGATTCATGCCGGAACCCCTCATCTCTCTCTGATTTGTTTGCTTTGACGAAACTGTATAGGAAACCATACTACGACAGCGATAACAAAGAAAACAGATAACAGCAAGGCTGATATCCTCATGTCGCCTGTGGTTTCAATGATCCAACCCACACCGACCATGCCCATCACCGTGGCCAGTTTTTCTGCTATGTCAAAAAAGGAGAAATAGGTGACATGCTCACCTCCATCAGGCAACATCTTTGCAAAAGTTGACCGAGCCAATGCCTGAATCCCTCCAAGCACCAACCCCAACGAGGACCCTAGCAAATAGAACTGCATTTCCGTCTGAACCAAAAAAGCCAGGAAACAAATGACAGCCCACAAGGCTGCAGCAACAAGCAAGGCACGCATGTTCCCTATCCGACCGCTCATGTGGGCAAATAGTTGGGCCCCTATGATGCCGACAAACTGAATCAATATGATGGTGGTGATCAATGCCCCTGTTTCCAAGTGCAAGACTTCTGTTCCAAACAAGGAAGCAATCAAAATAACTGTTTGGACACCTGCTGAAGCAAAGAAAAATCCGATAACAAACCGCTGCAGTCCGATCGTTGCACTAAAGGACTTGGCCACATCTATCAACTGGACATAGGAGCTGACAATCCAGCCTTTTTCTTTGGCATCAAGGCCATGATTGTGGGGCAGCCTGGCGAGTGCATACTCTCCCCACAATAGCCACCATGCAGCTACCACAAGAAATACAGTTCGAATGACCAACCCAGCTGACTCTAGACCAAACCAAGATGGATTTTGGATGCAAACCAATGCCCCAATCAACACAAGCACTGAACCAAAGTATCCGAGCGAGAAGCCTTTGGCACTTAAGGCGTCTTGGTCTGATTTTGCAGCAATTTCAGGAAGGTAGGAATTGTAGAAAACCAAGCTTCCAGAAAAGGCGATAGCACCTAAAAAGGGTGTCCACAAACCAAGCATCATATGATCAGCTGTGAAGAAATACATCGAAGCAGTGACCAGCGACCCCGCCCATATAAAGCCTCGCATAAAATGCTTTTTGCTGCCACCAACCTCTGACAAGGCAGACAAGTAGGGTGTTACAACAGATACCAAGAGGTATGCTGCAGCCATCATGAAGGTGTAGGCTGCTGTACTGTCAAACTCCATTCCAAAAAATTGGATGACCGATTGCCCATTTGCGTCCATGACAGCTGCATAGTAGATAGGGAATATGGCAGTTCCTACGACAAGGGTGTAAGCTGAATTGGCCCAATCATACATGGCCCAACCATGTTGAATCCGCTTGGAATAACCGTTAATTTCATTCATGTTGGCAAGGTAATTTAAATCCCTTGCTTATTGTTAGCGTAAGGGCTCTATTCCCCTCCTGGCTTTGCTGACAACCTACAAGGATTAAACGCGATTAGCCTCCCGAATGGTGTTCAATGCTGAACCCGCTTTGAACCAAGTG
>TARA_B110000211_G_C14092909_1_pt1 | contig 13504 bp, 11 predicted proteins | sample TARA_B110000211 | Tara Oceans TARA_B110000211 (sample SAMEA4397516) | marine metagenome | biome: Polar Biome; feature: [DCM] deep chlorophyll maximum layer (ENVO:01000326); material: water (ENVO:00002006), including particulate matter (ENVO:01000060) such as... | depth 30 m
CAACAAGCACACAAATAATTTAGTATGCTCATACTATTTTTATCAAGTTCGGGAGAGAAGAAGGTGACCACACCAAGGATTAGCCCGGGTGTTATGGCTGGCTTTAACAACTTATAAAATACTAACAAACTATGGAACAAGGAACTTTGAGATAATGAATACTGAACTTCGTCGAAAAACTCAGCTAATGGGCGCTTGGAGCGGCGTGCTTTATGTAGTGCTCTTAACTATAGGATGGGTTTTTATCGCGGGGTTTGTGCCGGCACATTCTCCTACAGCGGGCGCAGAAGAAATTGCAAATATTTATGCACAAGATTCAGTAAAAATTCGTATTGGCATGGTGTTTGTCATGTTCGGTGCGATGATGTGCATACCCTTCACCGGCGCCGTAGCTAGTGCACTCTACCGAATTGAGGGTGGATTAGGAATGCTGACAGCCTCTCAAATCATGGCAGGTGTCGCCAACACAATGCTTACATTTTATCCGCCATTGTGGTGGATTATTGCCAGTTTTCGCGCCGACCGTAGTCCAGAATTAGTTCAATTATTAAATGATGTTGGCTGGATACAGCTGATTGGCGGATTAACACCCTTTTTGCCTATGTTGTTAACAGTAGGCATTGCTTCATTGAATGACAAAAGCAAGAATCCTGTATTCCCTCGCTGGGTCGGATTTTTCAATTTTTGGGTTTTTGTTCTGGTGCTTCCCGGTCAATTACTATTCTTCTTTAAAACAGGACCTTTCGCGTGGAACGGCCTAATTGCCTTCTGGTTACCGGTATTTGTCTTTTGTGCTTGGTTTTTGGTCATGTTTAAAATGTTGCGGGATGACGTCTTGCGCGAAACAAATGGCTAACGAAAACCAATTCATTTTAGCGAGTTGACCACTACAGTCATGAACAAGATGTTTCAAAATAATATCATAGGAACTGTAGGACAAATTGGTCAATGCTCATTAGTAATGATTACCCGCTAGTGATTCAGTTTCAGGAGGGTTATAACTGCTTTTCCTCTACGCTACAACTCGCAAGAAGCATCTGCCAACTCATCACAAGCATCCAAATAAAAAACGCTGTAACTAGAAGCCACCAAGAAATAATGCCATTCCATGCTAGCGGACCGCTTTTCACAAATACGCAGAAACTTCCACCAAAAATACCAAGGGCACTCCAAAGACTGAGATAGCCACACCAACGTGGGATCAACGGCTCGCTCCGTTTATCCTGCAAGATCGCAAGCGCAACAACCAGCATCTGAACGATAGCGGTACCATCTACGCCAACATAACAAAGCCAAGCAACGTCATTGAGCACCTGGACGATTTCAGGCGCGCGATCGGTGCGATATGCAGCTGCTTGCCAGAGCATCTGCGGAAAAATAAACTCAAGGAGTAGACAGGCACCAGCGATTGTCTGGGCAGTGGCCAGTGGTGTCAATCCTCCAGCAATGCGGCGAATCTGGTGTGATAGTGCCGCATTATAAAAGGCTAGAAAGGGTGCTGCTAAAGTAGTGATCAAGATGCCAATACGGATACCTGTGCGATCCTCCGCGAACATCGCGGCAACAGCGTTGGCATCCATACTTGGCAATGGTGGGACAAAAAACCCCGCTATCATCAACCCAGCACAGATGAGTGGTGCAAAAATTAATCCCGCATATATACAAAAGCGCTGGTGACTTTCAATAGCATTGTTTGTCATTGACTTACCTTCGATCTATTTGAACGGCACTCTGTTAATAACTAATTCGCTTTAGCACCTGCCGACAAACGAGGGTCATCCGGACCGATAGCCAATGACTTTTTACTCGGTATTGGCACCTCACGACTCGGGCAAGCATATGGGGTTCCTTTACCACACACCTCATAGCGCAAATATGAAGAGGTTTGAGGGTAACTGTCTGCCTTCAAACTAAACCAATTAAAAGGAAAGAAGAACACAACAAACATGGCGACATGGGCGAAGCCCAGAATCGATAAAAATGAAACCATTTTTTTTCCTGACTTCGGCAAGTTGAGATTCTGTACGCCACGCTCGGCAAACGAATAACCTTTATCATCTTTAAAGTATCGAAGTACTGTTAGCGTTGTACCGATACCGGCCACACAAAACGACTCATAAAGTGGAAATTGATAATATTCCCCCGCCCATAAAGTCAAAGCGTGGTAGGAACCACCGTAGGCAAATATCTCATATCGACAAAGCGTAGCTTCGACTATTAAATCAAAAACGAAGAATGCAGCAAAACAGACGAGAAGATGCATCAGCACGCTACTATTCGGCAACCAAGTCGTTTTACACTTATTTAAGATCCAGCAACCCAAAATGACCAGGCCGCAGAGAAACACAATGTACAAACCACCCATTAAAAACAGCGGCTCCGGAAAATTTTCTTGACGCGGCGACTCCCACCCAGGGATATAGGTTGCCCAGGAAGTGAAATTAATAAAGTACGCGTTATAAGAAAAAACAAAGTTGAAATAATTATCGATAGGATCTTGAAACCATAGGCTCAAAGCAACAACACACAACATGCCATCCCAGGAAACCTCGCCGGTTTTGCGCCACGGATTGATTAACGTATACCATATCAGGGCTAAACCACAGCTTGTGGCAAAAACCTCAATTGCTCGAACGAAATACAGCACCCCATCAGGTATTATGTCGGTGCCCACCGGGGCCGGACGGAAGTGATCCGAAACAAACCATTGAAACAAGGTGTAGGCTATAACCACACACATAACAACACCCACCGAAGCCCAGAATAATACTGGCGCAGCCGGTTTACCCCCGACGCTCGCAGAACTATTAATTGCTTTTGTACTAATACTAGCCACATTATTCTCCATTATCGTTCAGCAGTTATTAAGGCCATTATTAATCACTACTAACAAACGTTTTGCTAAATCATTGCCTGTTGCCACTGCCGTGCCAATACTGGACTGCGCCATATAATCACCCCCGTATTGCACACGACCATGGTGTTTTCTATCATTAACGAAAGCGTGTAGGTGCCTATAATTACCAACGCGCCCTACCGTTGTTGCCCGTGGCCATGGAGTCACTTCAACACTAAGTTCTTGCGCCTCCAACTCCGGATAATACTTATAGACATAACGCTTGGCCTCAGCAATGCTTTCCTCTACAGGTAGATTCTGCATTCGGAATTGCCAGTCATTGGTGCCAAGAAAAATCAATGCAGATTTATCATCTGGCACCTTGCTATCGCCCCACTTGTGATACCAGGCTAAAGCAGCCATATCACCACCCTCTTCAGCAGTAAACTCTACGATAAACCCTTTGACTGGAGGCCGCTTCTTAAACTTGAAATACACTAGATACAATGGGTTGTAGCAGAGCTGATCCAGAAAGTCGTTCTGGGCAGCCGATAGTGATTGACCGTAGATACGCTGTAAGTCTTTGCCATCAGAGGCAATAGCACAGTAATCAGCCGTTAGCTCAGACTCCCCTTCAGGGGACTTGACTCTAACCACCACGCCGGTCTCGCTATCACGTACATCCAGTACCTCGTGGCTAGTCAGTACATTAATACCCTGAGCTACTAACGCTTGCGGTAATGTTTCCATTCCGCCTTTAAAGGCAAACGTCGAACACGCCGCAAAGGTCTTGAGCATCCACAATAACTCTACTACCGATATTTCACTGCAATCGTGGCCATACATAGCACGAGTCAGCGGATTGAGAAGACGCTCGTAAACCTCATCAGTTACCGTACGACGGCAGAAGGCTTGGGCGCTTTCAGTATCAATGTCGGCCATTCCACCCAAGTTGGTCAAATTAAGCTTCGACCAACTTTTGAGCATGATCGGTACTAAACGTATCAAACTCAGCTTGGAGCGCCAATTTAAAAACTTGGCAGAAAGCAAGCTTAACGCAGCGTTATTTATGCTCATGACATGAAATTTACCATCGATATAGAGCTCTGTTTGCGCCCCCATGGGTTCTCGCTCACTAGTCAAACCAAGCTCATCAGCTAGTTGCACCGCCTCTTTATAGGTCGTTGCTAACAGTGAACCACCCAGGTCGTCGATAAAGCCATTTACTTTGTTGGTAATACTGCGCCCACCCAGGCGTTCAGCCCTATCCAATACAATGGGGTCGAAGCCCTGCTGCTTAAGCCGGTAAGCACAGGTCAGCCCGCAAATCCCGGAACCAATAACAATAATTTTATTTCCCACGGTGTACACCTTCTATTCTATGCTAATTATACGATTCGTCGGGCTACCGGCTTTTGGTACCGGTGTTTTAAGAGAGGCGCAATCAAAGTCTGTTTCAGGCCCACATAGACCACCTATACGGTAACTTTGCAAAGCTTCAGGGTACGCCCCACCTTTAGTGCTCCAATAAAAGTATGGAATATTATAGGTAATTAAAAATGCAACCTGTAAAAAACCCATGATGGTAAGAAAGCGTGCAAATGTGTGTAATCGTGATGAGAACTTTAACTTTTCGAGCCCTCTTTCCGGCAAGCTCCGCCCCTGATCATCTCGAAAAAAACGTACACAGCCCATCGCGGTAAACGTCGCCGCCCATTGCAATTCCTGATAAATCGGAAGCTGGTAATATTCTCCTGCCCAAAGGGTCAGCTCAGGCACTGCGCTGGGATAACCCATAATATTCAGGCGCAGAAGAAGCGATTCTAATATCGTGTCGGCAATCACCACCACTAAAAAGGTGATACCTACAAGGCTTAGACTGGTAATGTCAGGCTTTTTTGCCTTATACCAAGCCATGAAACGCGACGCCAGATAACCTGCCATACCTACATAAACAATATAAGCAAACATCACCAGCGGTCCGCCCACAGGAATGCGCTCGGGGTAGGGACTATTCCAACCCGGAACATAAGCCAACCAAGAACCGAAATTAATGAAAACAGTGTTGTACATGAACTGCTGACCGTTATAGTTGAGCCAGGGTTCTTGCAGATACATCATCCACGCAGCCATAAAAAACAGGCCATCAAAGGAGAACTTACCGTCACGCAGTTTTGGTTTAAGCATAAACTTCCAGACAATCACCAGCCCCAATAGACTGATCAACGCCTCCAGACTACGAACCATGAGAACGTAATTATCCGATGCGTCCTCTCGGCCTATAGTGTTAGTGACGAAGTCTGGGCCAAATATCCAGGACCCCCAACAGTAAACAGCCAAACAGAACCAAAACACACCGTTGGCAAGCCACAATTTTGCAGCAGTGGAAGCGGTTGTAATTCCTGACATGTGTTAACCCTATAAAAATTATTAGTACATTCATACTAGATATTAGCATGCGAATAGTACTGAAAGCCAGCTTCTTGTGTAAAGTACAGTTAACACTGCTAAGGCTATAATATAATCGCCCAAGCTTCACTGCCGCCTTTGCCTATCTACTCTGGCTGCAGGCAAATTAATAGCCGCCCTTTCAAGACGTTTATGATCGTCTATGTTGGCATGTGGATATCTTATCTCACCAGTGATGGTTTGTGTGCCATCAAGTATGTCAGTGTTGTAAATCCTTTCAGTTCAGTGAGTAAGTTTTGCAATTTGGTTGTTCCGTTTCTGGGCAAACTGGTGATAATTATCGGAGAGACTATTTCCTGTTTCTATTTGATATGTCTAGTTTTCTTCGCGCCGTCCACCTTGCAACTCCACTCCTTCAATTAATTAGAGATTCCTTAAATTGGAAAAAAATAGTCCGGTTACAACTGAAATAAACCGGACTATTACTGAAAAAATAACGGGGATTAATATCGCTTATGCAGACCGTTATCAATTATCCCGTGCGTAGATGGAAAAATACGGGGCCTCTCTGTGCCTCCCTGTGTACGGTGGGATGTTTCACTGAAACCCACGCCTACCTTGTCGCCCATTCTCACTTTGCAAGGCGTGTCGACGCAGGGAAAGTGGTAAATCATACTGACGGATGCCTTACCTACTGGCTCAAATTCGATAAGCTGTCTTTCGCCATCAATGGTGATGGCCAAAGTACCTCCTTTGTTGCTCACGCCGTCTTCGCTCATGTAAGCAGTAATTTCATAGTCACTTATGCCCTCGGGGGGCTGCCCCTCCCGATTAATAACCGCATTGCGAACAAGCTCCCCAGCCGAATTAACCAGGGAAAAACTGTAAATACTCATATCCTCAAAGATCGCCATAAAACCCCGATGCACCCTGAAGATATTCCAATCGCGGTGACTCCAGGAGTGATCACGCCAGCCCGTTCCATTGATCTCATAGGATTTGCCCTTGACGGTGACTGTGCCGGTAACCGGGCCATTGCTCTCAGTATGTTCTCTGGCGATATTGGATGCCATAGTGTCGTCATTTTTGGTCCAGAAATCCATCCCAGCATGTTTGTCTTTCATGACCAGATTCATTGAGACCTCGCTATGATTAACCTGCCAGTTGTGGTTGCCGTCGTATTCATAGCGACACAAATTTTGTCCGGAAGTCAGCGATGTTTTGGTTCGTTCGCCAAAGGGAAGCGCATCATTAGAATGGTGAAAGGTATACTCGGGTGTCCATGCGTTTAACCAGACTGTCGACTGGCCACCATCCTTGTTCGGTACCTGGCTAAGACGCAAAAATACATAAACTTCCTGTATTGTGTCCCAGACAAAAAAAGCCCAGCTTTCCTGCCAATACTCTTCTGTCCCCGGTTCATGAGGACATTCGTCTTCGTTTTTATATTCATTAACTATATTTGTATTTTCTTTTGACATTTAATCTACCTAATTTTGAATGCTTGTTGATTTTAATCTTTTAAGCTACGCCTGTTTGCATCAGTTACTTACCCTTTTATTTCAGGGCTTCGGCCTTGGCAATAAGTGCGTCAAAATCAGCACCCACCAACGCCATAAACTTGAATGGTATGAGGCCCGTCTGCATTGGCATACCATCGACTTCCTCGAGCTGACGCATAATTGTCAAACTGGAAACAGTAAGAATAACTGCATAAATTATTCTGGCATAAGTGACACGAAAATCTGTGACATTACGCCCCGTCGCTCTGTTATATCGCTGCAGAAATTCAGGCATTGAATATGCCTGTAGATTGTTTTGCGTCCAGTATATTTCTTCTGCCGGATCGCCAATTCGACTCATTTCCCAGTCCAAGATAGCAACAACTTTGTTATCCTTGAATAGCAGATTATTCAATCCATAATCCATATGAATCACAACAGGTGGCTCATCTGAATCCGGGACACGCGGACTAGCGAAGGGGTCTGTTTCACTGCTGCGCGCCTAATAAACTCTGGTAATTCCGTGTTCACATAATGGGTTACCACATCCCGGACGGTTTTATAGGGTAGCCATGGTTTCAGATGACTTTGCTGTGCCAACACATCTGACTCATCAATTGTGACGCTGAGTATAGCAACCATAGTCGACATAACTGATTCGAGCAGATCTTCCGGCAGCTGTTCATCAACTCCCATCCAGGCACTTTCAAAGCCCTCGCCATCCGACTTTCTCGAGACCAGAAAACGCAAGCCCAATTTTTTATTGTCTTCTTCAAGCCATAGCGGTTCGGGTACGGGCAAACCTTTTTGGAACATTACTTTTAGCAGGTAGTATTCCTTATCCACGTAAAAGCCGTCACTGTAGTTAAACTTTATGGATTGATCAGCACGAATAACCATTGACTGTTTGCCGTTAACAGCATCATCTGTTTCAAACAGTATTGTTGTCTTGGAAAGTCCGCCTTCAAGTGCTTTGAAAGCTGTAACTTCAAGACCCGTCCATTCGGGGAACTTCATTTGCAAATAGGATTGCAAATCTTCTTTTGATATTTTTACCTCAGTAGAGTCGACTCTATAATCTATAGGTTCAATCCTTCTACTGTAAAAAGCATATTCCCACCGCGACATCCTTCCCAGAAAATCTTTTTCGACAACCGACCTGTCCTCATCAAGTTGTGATACCACTGACACTAGACATTGATTGAGCTTATCTATTTCTCCTGCGAGAATCTCAAAGCGTAGATCCGTACTTAGATCGTTTCGAAGTTGACACGACTGCTGAGTTTGAATGTTCAAGTTTTGCAATATCCCAACACTTTCTGCCAGCAGCTTTTTCCCTGAGTCAGATAATCCAGATAAAAGTCTGGATCATTCTGCAACATTAACTCATTTAAATAAGTATCCAGAGCAGACATCAGAACGCCATTCCCTGAATTGCCTTGCGCTCCCATCATTGTGTTGAGCGCAGTGCGGGCTTTTTTGAGTAATTGCTTATTGCTGGTACTCGGCATGTTTCATTCCACTCCTATCAAATAAAACTTTTATTAGCTGCACTCTATCACTTGTGCATTAAAGTATTTCTACTAGTCCACTGGTTCCGTTAACACGAATCATGTCACCAGTTTTGATTCGAGCACTGCCATCATGGGTGTTAACTACACAGGGGATATTCATCTCCCGGGCAACAACAGCAGCATGGCTTAGTGCACCCCCGATATCCACAACCACGGCTGAGGAGACAAACATAATAGATGACCAACTGGGATCGGTTGTCGGTGTTACAAGAATTTCGTTCTCCTCTACCTGTCCAAAGTCAGGCGTCATCAACACTCTTGCTTTACCTTCTACAACCCCCTGACTCACACCCAGTCCACTGATCACTTCACCGGCTACAGCATCAGAGACCTTACTGGTTATAGATGAGACATCCGGCATACCCTTCCAGGATTCAGGCAAACTCGTCTGTTGATATACCAGGCGGCGGGCACGTCTCAATGAGATAAGTTCTTTGGCATTTACAGGGAATGCAGTGCAAAGCTCGTCCAATGTCAGATAGAACACGTCTTCCGCGCGTTCAATTCTGTCTTCTTCCTGGAGTAACTCACCCATGCGCCTGGCACAGGCTCGACAGCCATCAAAGCCTTGTACAAAACTGGCTTTGCAAACACCGCGCAAGGGAAGGTATTCGCGGACAAACTTTAACATCATGCTAACGTAGGGGCGTTTCCAGAAGGCAACTTTTGCCAACACCTCCGCCTCAATGCTCTGATGCTTTTTATCGGCTTCCTGCTCACGTTGAGCGGGCGCAAACCTGTCATCTTTACGGCTGTATTGGTCCACCATCCGCATCAATGCACTATGATCTTCCCGCCAGACCAGGCTTTCCAGCTCACCCTCAGCCGGACCATGAAACCCGTGTTGCCGCACCAGTTGGTCTATGCTTATCTCACCTCTCGATACGCGCCAAATATCATTTGGCAACTCGATTTCCTTATTACCGGATGCAGCTCCCAGCTCCATGACACTTTCCATACCCGTATTGGCAGCCAGACGACCTAGAAAAATAAACAAAGGCTGAACCAGCCCCATTGAGGCGACCGTCTGATTGATTTTGGCTTCCCAGTGCCGCGCTTTGGCTTCGTAAAAAAGCTGAGTCAGTTCTTCGTAATTCAGATCCGGAATACGCGTTAGTGTTGATTGCCACCAGCGATCGTAGTCATCAGACAATCGCTTTAGCTTTCCAGGGATGGTAATAAAATGGTACAGAAGCTTGGGAATAATAATCGGATACCGACGCTTGGTCGGATTAAATTGAATGTCTTCCGGTACTCTGCCAAGAAAACTCTCTACCATCGCCGGGCCGGTTGTACCCGGCATACGATCCCCAATAACGACGTTATTCCGTAGCCATAAGGCTGGGCGGCCATAAAAACATTGATAATAAGATTCGTCCGGGGATTTAATTTCCCTTTCACCACGTGAAAATATGCCCATTCGAAAGGATGCTTCGCGCAGGCATTGTGCACTGGGACCCCATATGGACCAGCTCAGCGGTGTCTGAACGCCCGGCATGGCTTCACCAATATTGGTTCGGCTCCAGTGTTTGTCTGAATCGGGCACCGTGTGTATGGTATCCCATGCATCATTTCGACCGATGATATCTTCCATGCGTTCGACGACGGGGCGGTTGCTCCAAACCGTTTCCGGCCTTGCCTGAACCAGATAGATATCACGCTCACCTTCAGAATTTCTACCAATGGCCCACTCAACGTCCATCGGTTTGCCAAACGCTTGCTCAACATCCATGCCAAGCCGGGCAAGTTTGATGCTCTCCTCCTCACTCAGTGACGGCGTATCCTGGTCAACAGTCGTAAGCTCAACTTTTTTTGCACCCTGCGCGCCTTCAGTGAAGCGATAGGCAATTTTTTTTGAAGCGATGGTTTTGGATTTTATTTTGAGTGGATTTTTCAAAACATGAAAGCGGTCTGGCTCTACTCCACCGCCAACGACACTTTCACCCAGTCCAAATGCAGATTCGATATAAATACAGGAACGATCGCCTGACACCGGATCAAGCGTCATCATAACGCCCGCTGACTCAGCGGGCACCATGCGTTGTACAACCACCCCCATTGCCAGGTCCTCAACCGGCGCCTGTTGCCTGGCACGATAACCAATCGCTCTGTCGGTAAACAGACTGGCCCAACAGCGGACGATGTGATGCTTTACCGCCTCAATGCCTATTATCCACAGGTAAGTATCCTGTTGCCCGGCAAAAGAGGCATCTTCAGTGTCTTCTGCGGTTGCGCTTGACCGAACAGCGACGGGCACCTTCCCTTCTCCGCCAAGGCTTAAATAGGCCTGCTCTATCTCACTTGCTAACTCATCACTGAGTAGAGAGTCATTGAATAAGGCTATGATCTTTTCTGATGCGCTCTGATCGGTTTCAGTGCAGCCGATCTGCTCGAGAATAGTAGCAATATCTTCAGAAATGGATACAACTGATTGTCGGTAAGCGTTTGTTGTGACGCTAAATCCTGCTGGCACCGGTAAGCCGAACCTGATCAGCTCCCCTAAGCCAAGGGCCTTACCGCCTACCTGATCTGCATTACTCTTATTACATTGTTGAAGATAAAGGACGTTCATAAATTCGTTTAGCTATATTTAAACCGTAAACTTTCTATTTGGTACCGGAAACGGACCAACCACATTTACTCGCTTCCTAAAAACCCCCTCCAGGACATTAAAGCTGTTAATTCTTGTCCTTAAAGGGGTTGCTTCTCTCGGGCCAATAGCCCTATTTATTTACATTCCAAACTTGTACCCACCACTTATGCCGTAGGTAGCGCCAACTTCGTAATAACCCAAAAAGCCAAAGTTGGGCAGAGTAATAACATTAGCGATTGTATCGTCATCATCCGTCAGGTTCTTACCCCAGACTTCAACGTACCAGACATCGTCTGAAGAGCTCCAGTTGACTGAGGCATTCACTCGACTACGTGCATCAAAGTGGAAGCCAGGCACCTCTATACGCTGGACGTCGTCAGTACGATACCAGTTGGCATTGAATTCCAGGCTACCGTTACCATCACTAAGATCCAGGTGATAATTTGCACCTAGATTAAATGAATAATCCGCTGAAAGGGGCAACTGGGTATCAGTCAGGTCGACTACAACTTCCGCATACAAGGGGTTTAAGGCTGTTGTTTCATATCCTACACCCCCTTTGAAATCCGTATACTCAGCATCCAGCAAAGAAATACCAAAATTTAGCGTGAGGTTATCTGTTGCCAGCCATAATAACTCGAGGTCTGCACCCGTAATTTCCGCAGCAGCAGCATTGATAGTATCAGTTCCAAAGCTACCACTGGCAACGTCAACAGCGGTGTAAACCTGCAGGTTGTCGTACTCATAGAAAAAGACGGCGGCATTGACGCGCAGGGTCCCATCCAGCAACTCCGACTTCACGCCCACTTCGTAGGCGTCGATTTCCTCAGGCTCTGTCGCCGTAATGTCCGGTATCGACGATGCGTCGAAGGCACCTGCTTTAAAGCCTGTCTTATAGCTCAGGTAAACCAGGGTGTCATCGTTGATATGGTGATCGAGTACTAATGAATAGGTTGTCTTATCGACATTCACAGTCTCTCCAGGCCTGTCCTGCGTGATTATTGAAGTGTCAAAGCCAGTCGGGTTCACATAATCGTTGGGCTGTACCAAAACCTCCCTTCCTCTGGACAGTTCAAGATCTTCCTCAGTGTAGCGTAAGCCAAGGGTTAGCTTGGTTTGATCAGTCAACTCATAACTACCTTGAGCATAGTATGCGATGGTTTCAGAAGTTCGACCATTCGTACCGACCAGGTGTACACCACCAGGACCACCCGTAAGAGGGCAAATTGTCGGGCTGGTCATCTGTGCTGCCAACAGGGCGGGGTCGCTAGCAGAAGCGATAGTCGTACAGATCTGTACACCCAAATGATCGTATCCTACCTCATCTTCACTCCAGAAAACGCCACCGACCCATTCGAAGGGGCCGTCATTGTTTGAAGTTAACTGAATCTCGTGCTGATCTGTGGTGACTTCCGATTGCGCATCAAAGGCAAACAAAGCGGTGGCGCCAGTATCGATGTCGGTATTCTGAAGAAAGTCGTTCTCCCGATGGGAGCCGATGTACTTGATGTCGGCAAAGTCAGTGGACCAGAAAACCTGTACGGCGGCTCCCCAGACATCGCCACTGGCCTCAGGCTGATCATCCCCGATATAAGTACCCGGTTTACGCGTAACCATACCGCCAGTAGCCTCGGAAAGGCTAAGTTCTGGCACTACTATTTGATAGGCGTTTCCTGTATGATCGGAAAAATCCATCCAGTCGCCAGCTAAAGTGACAGAAAGGTCATCCGTCGCCTCCCAAAGCAGTTTTACTTTGACTGCATCGGTTTTGTTACCACCAACATCCCGATCACTCAGGGCAGGGTTGAGACTTTCGATAAAGCCCTCTGATTCGGTGTGAAGAGCAGTAATACTGGCATAAAGACCTGCATCTTCACTCAACGCTCCAGATAAATAGCCTTTGGCTTCCCTGGTGTCATAACGTCCATAACCCACTTCAAGCTGGCCAGTCGTCTCTGCTGATGGTGTTTTAGAGATGATATTAATAGCGCCACCCGTGGCATTACGGCCAAACAATGTACCCTGGGGGCCTTTCAAAATTTCTATGCGGTCAATATCCAGCATGCTCGCGTAACCAGCCGTCGCAAGACCATCCGAGATATAGGCACCATCGTAATAAGTTACAATAGATGCCTCATTCCCTGCACCTCCAATTTGCGAGCCTACTCCACGAACGAAAAGGTTAGTCCGCCCACCTGAGGCTGTAACGATTTGCACGCCAGGCGCCACCTGCGTCAAACTATCCAGGTCATTCAGCCCCAATTTTTCAAGCGTATCACCTGTATGCGCTGATATAGAAATGGGCACGTCTTGCAGATTTTCGGAACGTTTTCGGGCCGTAACAATAATTTCATCAAGCACCCTTCCAGATGACTCTTCTTCAGCAGCATGGACTACAGACCCTGCAATCGATGCACCCCCAAGAAGCCCCGCCAAAACCGCGACCAAGCCTTTTTTAGATATATTTTCCATTTCGTTTCCCCAAAGTTTAATTCTCACCCAAATAACCAATCTCTAGTTAATTGACACCCTAAGTATAATTAGTGTGATTACTATGTCAAGATATATTTGACGCTTGCCAATGATTGTC